>Ga0180220_1000060_pt1 | contig 223536 bp, 202 predicted proteins | sample eDN5th37CBELigBY_FD_151335 | JGI IMG/M metagenome (GOLD analysis project Ga0180220, IMG submission 151335) | Enriched backyard soil microbial communities from Emeryville, California, USA - eDNA 5th pass 37_C BE-Lig BY (version 2) (version 2) | ecosystem: Environmental > Terrestrial > Soil >... | reverse complement strand
CCACAAGAGTTGTGACACCGAACAACACACATCGACAGTTGTTCCGGCGGCCATAGCGAAAGGGAAACGCCCGGTCCCATTCCGAACCCGGAAGCTAAGCCTTTCAGCGCCGATGGTACTGCAGGGGAGACCCTGTGGGAGAGTAGGACACCGCCGGACACCCACATCCCCGAATGGCCACCACACGGTGGCCATTCGGCGTTAACAACACAAACGAACAGCGCAGCCCTCAAGGCGATAAGGAGAACCATGTCGGACGAACGAGAGTCCCGCGAGAAGCGACCGCGTCCGCGGTACGCCGCGGCGGACGACGCAAACCGACGGCGCTCCGAACGCCCTTCGGGCCGCGACGGCAAAGACGCCGGCCGCGAGCGCAACGCTGATCGTGCCGACTCATCCCGCGACGAACGCCCGAGCCGCGGCGCGGGCGCTGGTCGTCGCCCCTCTGGCGGCGGTCGCGATGCCGGCCGCACCTCGTCCGGCCGGACGTCCGGAGAAAAGCCGTATGGGGCCAAGCGCTACGGCGACAATCGCTCGAGCACCGGCCGCCTCGGGGATCAGAAGTCCTACGGGCAGAAGAAGCCCTACGCGGGCAAGCGCGCCGACGATCGTCCCGGCGGCGACCGCCGCGCGGCATCCGGCAAGCCTTACGGGGCTGACCGAGGTGGCGACCGCCCTTACGGCGACAAGCGCGGCTCCGGCCGCCCGTACGGCGACAAACGTGGGGCCGGCGGTTCGCGCAAGGGCGAGTATCGCGGTGACCGCCCGTACGGCGACCGCCGCGAGGCGGGCTCCCATCGCGACGGTCGTCCTGGCGGCCGTACGCAGCGCCCGGACCAGCGTCGCGACAACCGCTTCGGTGCGCCCGCCGGGCGCCCGCCACGTTCAGGGTCGCGCGATGACCGCTCCCGTGAGCAGGTGCGCGATTCGGACGAGCGGGCGGCGCGGCATCCGGCTCCTCCGATCCCCGAGGACGTCACGCCGCGCGATCTCAACCCGGCTGCCCGCAACGAACTCAAGACCCTGAGCAAGGAGAACGCGGAGAAGGTCGCCCGCCACCTCGCGATGGCGGCGGCGCTCATCGACGACGATCCCGCGCTCGCCCACGAGCATGCACTGGCGGCCGTTCGCAGCGCCGGACGAATCGCCGTCGTGCGCGAGACTGCTGCGATCACCGCGTACGCGATCGGCGACTACGCTCTCGCGCTGCGGGAGCTGCGAACGTACCGGCGGATCTCAGGGCGCGACGACCAGATCGCGCTCATGGTCGACTCCGAGCGTGGAGTCGGTCGTCCCGACCGCGCGCTCGAGGTCGGACGCAGCGTCGACCGATCGACGCTCCCTCCCGCGGTGCGTGTGGAGCTTGCGATCGCGATGTCGGGCGCGCGTCTCGACCTCGGCCAGACCGAGCGGGCGCTGCTCGAACTCGACATCCCGGAACTCGACCCGGACCGCGCTTTCGAGTGGAGCCCTGCGCTGTTCTCGGCGCGTGCCGCGGTGCTCGAGGAGCTCGGTCGCAGCGACGAGGCACAGGAGTGGCAGCGGCGCGCCGTCGTCGCGGCCGAGGCGATCGACGATGCATCCGGCCTCGCCGACAGCGAGACGATCTTCATCGAGGAGATCGAGGAAGGGGCTGACGAGCCCGCACTCGATGCGACCGTCGCGACGGAGTCGGCCGAAGCGGGCGAGCCCGCCCAGGACGGCCTCGCTGAAGACGCATCCGCCGAGGCATCCGCATCAGCCGACACCGCAACCGACACCGACACCGAAACCGAGTGAGAAACGCCCGCCGGGTGCCGGATCGCAATGCGATCGACACCCGACGGGCGTTCTGCGTCGGAGTGGTTACTCCGCGAGGTGCTGACGCGCCGCAGTCACGATCGCGTCGTACAGCCGGTTGGCGTGCTCGTCGGTGAAGATGCCGTCGGACATGCCGACCATCGACGAGACGAACGGCTCCCGGTTGGCTTCGATCGCTGCGTCGTCGAGACCGACGAACGGCGCGCCGAGCATCACGAGCGTCTCGTCACTGTAGACGGCTGAGACCTCCTCCTCCGAGATACCCGGGACGGCATCCTGCACGATCGCGAGGATCTCGGGGCGGACGATCGCGAGGTACGCCTCTTCGTCATAGGCACCCGCCACGGGAGCGTCGTCGACGGCCTCGTCGTCGGTCGCGGTGCCCTCATCGGTCGCGTCGTCTTCCGTCGTGACATCCGAAGACGTGACGGATTCCTGGGCGGCCGCCGCCGCGGTCAGACCGACCAGCACGAACGAGAAGACCATCGCGGCGATGGCCGCGAAGCCGCCGAGAACGGCGATCACGAGTGCAGCGATGCCGAGGCCCTTGCCGCCCTGCTTCTTGTTGGCGAGCACGACGATGCCGAGGATGAGAGCCGCGAGCAGCACGAGCCCGCCCAGCAGCGCGAAGATGAACGAGACCCCGACCAGCGGCAGGAAGCCGAGCGCGACGAGCCCGACGCCGACTACGGCGACGATCAGCGCGACGATGCCGAGGACCTTCGGGCGGGTGTCGGGTGCCGGTGGCATCGGCGCGCTGCCGTAGACAGCCGTCGGCTGGTCGGGGGAGGGATAGGCCGCCGCATGCTGTGCGGGCGGGTAGGCCTGGGTCGGCTGGTCGACGGCAGGCTCGGTGGGAGTGGACATGCTGTTCCTTGGTGTGATCGGGGTGTGCGAAGGGCGCAAGCGCTCCAGACTATCGCGTAGCGCTTTCGCGCCTGCCGCTGACCGGCCGAACGAGCAGCCGACGTCGGTCCCGCATCCACCGCTGCCCTGTGCGCCTGAACTCGTCGCGTGTCGCGAAGCGGTAGCGGTACGTCACGACCCGCACCCATCTCGGCCTCTCACCGCCGAACGGATCGTGCGCGAGCAGACGCAGCGTCGGCCGATCCGCCTCGAGGAGGCGCACGAGGAAGGTCGTGAACCATTCCTCGATCGGCCGCCCGAGCGGCAGGAACCACATGAGCCAATCGAGCCGCAGATGGTAGGGCGCGAATTGGCCCGGGATGCGGAACACGTCTCCGGGCTTGCCCTTGAACTCGTACGCATGCCAGGTCGCGGCATCCGGATCTTCGTCCATCGTGCCTTCGGCGATGTACTCGATCCGCTCCTTCGTGACCGTCCCGAACGCGCCGTACGCGTTCGCGAGCTGCCAGCGGTTGAAGCTCGCGTTCATGAGCTGGTGACGCGCCACGAGGTTCTGCGCGGGCCGCCAGCTCAGGACGATGTACAGCAGCGTGACCGCCGAGGTCACGATGAGCCAGTACAGCGGGAGTCCATCGATCAGCCAGGGCGGGTCGCTGGGCGGCTGCGCCGGTTCGAAGCGGATGCCGGGCAGCCCGACCGCCGAGAATCCGAGCACGATCGTGGCCCAGTTGAGCCACGCGAAGTTCCCTGTGATCACGAGCCACAGCTGGGTTCCGATCACGATGGCCGCGGCGACCGCGCCGATGATCGCGGGCACCGGTCCCGGGATCCACAGGCCGAGGACCGGCGCGAAGAGGAACCACGGCACCACGAGCTGCGCGAAGTGATTGCCCAGCACCTCGAACTTGTGGAACCACCGCGGCAACAGGTGCGCCTGCCGGCTGAGCGGGCCGGGCATCGGCTGCGTCTCGTGGTGATACGTCAGGGCGGTGAGGTCGCGCCACTCGCGTCCGCCGCGGATCTTGATCATGCCCGCGCCGAACTCGAGCCGGAAGAGCAGCCACCAGAAGAGCACCATGATCGCGGTCGCCGGAGGCTGGTCGTCGGAGCCGAGGAACGCCGCGAGGAACCCCATCTCGAGAAGCAGCATCTCCCACCCGAACGAGTAGAAGGTCTGGCCGATGCTCGTGATCGACATGTAGCCGATCCAGAGCGCGAGGAAGCACAGCATCGGCACCCACGGCGGCCCGAGCTGGGGGAGGCCGATCAGGAGCACCGCCGCGATCGCGATGCCGGTCCAGCAGAGGATGACGAGCCGCCGGTCGGTGTAGGCGATGTATCGGAAGATCGTCGGTCGCAGCATCCGGCCCCGCGACTTCGACGACGCGGCCCACTGCAGCAGGCGCGGCGCCGGCTGCAAGCCGTGCTCGCCCAAGAGCGGCCGGAACTGATTGAGCGTGGAGATGAAGGCGATGAGGAACAGCGCGGCGGTCCCACGTTGCAGCACCTGCCGCGCGAACTCGAAGTCGACTGCCGCGAACCCGTCCATGACTCATGCGGCCCGCCGGCACCTGCCTCGGGCCGTGACGACATCATCGCACCGCAGGGCCCCGCGGTGCACGGGCCCAAGGGCCCTTTCCGCGCGGCCCGCGGCTGGCCATGATGAAGGCACGGATCGGGAGACGGAAGGGGCGGCAATGGAATCGGTAGAGCTCGACACTCCGGCCGGCATCACCGCGCGTCTGGGCTGGGACCCCAAGATGAGCGAGCACGACCGCAAGCGCATTCTTGCGAAGGAGCTCATCGCCCAGCGACTTCGCATCGAGGAAGGCGACGTCGCGGTGATCCGCGAACAGCCGACGAAGTTCGGCCATCGCACTGAGCTCTATGCCGAGGTCAACGGCCAGAGCGTCCCGTTGACGATCCGCAACGTGAGCTTCCGCGGCGCGACCGTCGTCGCGGTGGCGGATCCCGGCCTCGCGATCGGGCTCGATCTGCGGGATGCCCACCCGGACGAGGCGACGATCCGCGAGATGCAGCGCCATTCGCACCTGTTCGACGAGGACAACGTGCAGTCGCTTCTCGAACACTGGACGCGCGTCGTCGCGATCCGTGAGGCCGACGGCCGCAAGAACCTCATCCGCGGCGACAACGTGCGACTGAACTCGCCGCGGACGAAGGGCTGGGTGCCCGACCGGAAGACGCAGTACGAGCTCGTCGACCTGTCGCGCGACGGATGGATCATCACGCTGGCATGGGCGCGGAAGGAGGAGTGAGCCCCTAGCTCCGCAGCTCGTCGGGAAGCACCGCGTCGAGCTCGGCGAGCCACGTCGTCGCCGTCCCGTCGGACGGTGCGCGCCAATCGCCGCGCGGCGACAGCGAGCCGGCGGGCGAGACCTTGGGCCCGTTGGGCACCGCCGACCGCTTGAACTGGGCGAACGCGAAGTACCGCTGCAGGAATACCCGCAGCCACTTCACGATCGTCGCGAGGTCGTACGCGTAGCGGTCTTCGTCGGGGAATCCGGGGGGCCAGGCTCCGGCATCCGCATCGCCCCACGCGTGCGACGCGAGGAACGCGATCTTCGACGGACGGAACCCGTAGCGCAGCACGTGGTACAGCGCGAAGTCGTGGAGCGCGTACGGGCCGATGCGGTCCTCGGTGGACTGCAGCTTGCCGTCCTGCGTCATCGGCACGAGCTCCGGGCTGATCTCGGTGTCGAGTACCGACTGCAGGACGCGCGCCGCCTCGGACGTGAGCTTCGTCGAGCCGTCGACGCCCTCGCCGTGCGAGATGACCCAGCGGATGAGGTGCTGGATGAGGGTCTTCGGCACTCCCGCGTTCACGGTGTAGTGGCTCATGTGGTCGCCGACCCCGTACGTCGCCCAGCCGAGAGCGAGTTCGGAGAGGTCGGAGGTGCCGATGACCATGCCGCCGTGGTGGTTCGCGAGGCGGAACAGGTAGTCGGTGCGGATGCCGGCCTGCACGTTCTCGAACGTGATGTCGTGCACCGGCTCGCCCTCCGCGAACGGGTGGCCGATGCGCTCGAGCATCTCGGTCGCGAGCGGGCGGATGTCGATCGTCTCGATGGACGCGCCGACGGCCTCGGCGAGGGCGATCGCATTGGACTTCGTGTGGTCGCTCGTCGCGAAGCCGGGCATCGTGTAGGCGAGGATGTCGCTGCGCGGGCGGCCCATGCGGTCCATCGCCCGCGCGACGACCAGCAGGGCGTGCGTCGAGTCGAGCCCGCCGCTGACGCCGATGACGGGCTTCGGCGCGCCGATGGCCTCCATGCGGCGCACGAGCCCCGATACCTGGATGTTGAACGCCTCGTAGCAGTCCTGCGCGAGCCGCTCGGGGTCGTCGGGCACGAACGGGAACCGGTCGAGCACGCGCTTCAGTCCGATGTCCGCGCCGGGCGGATCCAGGTCGAAGTGCACGGTGCGGAACAGCGTCGCATCCGTCCTTCTGTTGTCATCGAAGGTGCCCTGGCGGATGCGGTCCTGACGCAGCCGGTCGAGGTCGACGTCGGCGACGCTGCGGCGCGGGCCCTCGGGGAAGCGCTCGGTCTCGGCCAGCAGGTTGCCGGACTCGTAGATCATGGTCTGGCCGTCCCACGAGACGTCGTTCGTGGACTCGCCCATGCCGGCTGCGGAATACGCGTACGCGGCGAGGCAGCGGAACGACTGCGACTGGCACAGCGTCTTGCGGTCGTCGGCGCGCGCGATCGTGATCGGGCTGCCCGACAGGTTCGCGAGCACCGTCGCGCCGGCGAGTGCCGCGCGCGACGACGGCGGGATGGGCACCCACACGTCTTCGCAGACCTCGGCGTGCACGACGAGACCCGGCACGTCGAGGGCCTCGAACAGCAGGTCGGGTCCGAACGGCGCCTCGAGCTCGCCCACCCGGATGTCTTCGCCGATCTGGTCGTCGCCCGGGGCGAACCAGCGCCGCTCGTAGAACTCGCGGTACGTCGGCAGGTACGACTTCGGCGCGACGCCGAGCAACTCGCCGCGGTGGATCACGACCGCGCAGTTGTAGAGGCGGTTGCGGTGTCGCAGCGGCGCGCCCACGATGAGCATCGGCAGGAGATCGACGGATGCCTCGACCAGCCGCTCGATCGCGGCGACGACGCCGTCGAGCAGCGCGTCCTGCATCATGAGGTCTTCGATCGAGTAGCCCGACAGGCACAGCTCGGGGAAGATCGCGACGGCGACCGCCTCGTCGTGGCACTCGCGGGCCGTGTCGAGGACGGCCTGCGCGTTCGCGACCGGGTCGGCGAGCGCGACGGGGATCGTGCACGCGGCGATGCGGGCGTAGCCGTGGCGGTAGGCGCTCTCGAACGGCAGGGCGGTGATCACGTCCCCAGTCTTGCAGGTGCGAACGACGTCGTGTCGGATGCCGCGACTATCGTCGAGAGCAGGGAAGGGGAGCATGCGTTACATCGAGAGCGAAGGCCGGTTCGTCTGGAGCGCAAGCGATCTCAAGGCTGCCGCAGAGTGCGAGTTCGCGTGGCTGCGCGCGATCGACGCCAAGCTCGGGCGGGTGGCCGAGGTCGAGGAGCCGGTCGACCTCACGCTCGAGCGTGCGGGGCGACTTGGGCATCAGCACGAGCAGCGCGTGCTCGCCGCATACCGCGAGCGATTCGGAGCGGGGGTCGTCGAGATCCCCGTGGCGAAGACCTACGACGCGGATGCTCTCGCCGCCGCGGTCGCCGAGACCGCGAAGGCCCTCGCGTCCGACGCCGACGTCATCTACCAGGCGACGTTCGCGACGGACGACTTCGTGGGGTTCGCCGACTTCCTCGTACGCGATGCCCCCGATGGCTCGCGCGGCGTCGGTCCGTGGGTCGTTCAAGACACGAAGCTCGCCCGTCACGCGCGCGTGACGGCGCTGATGCAGCTCGCGGCATACGTCGCACAGCTGGACCGCCTGGGGGTTCCGCGGTCCGACCGCGTCGAGCTGCTGCTCGGCGACGGCACCACGAGCGTCCACGAGGTCGACGATCTCCTCCCGGTGTTCGGATTGCGGCGCGAACGGCTCCGCGCGCTCGTCGACGACCGCCGCCTCGATCTCGGCGCCGCCGGCCCCGCGATCGCGTGGGGCGACCCGCGCGGCGAGCTCGCGGTCATGGCGTGCGGTCGGTGCGCGACGTGCGAGCTCGAGGTCGAGGCCGCCCACGATCTGCTCCTCGTCGCCGGGATGCGTCCGGTGCAGCGCGAGCGGCTGCGCGCCGCCGGGATCGACACGATCGATCGGCTCGCCGAGGCATCCGCTCCGCCGGCACGCATGAGCCCCGACACGTTCTCGTCGCTGCGCACGCAGGCCCGTCTGCAGCTCGCGAGCCCCGCGGGCGTGGTGACGAAGGTCGTTCCTCCGGCCGACGTCGAGCCCGAAGGGGTGGCCGCCGAACCGGCCGTGCCGACGTTCGAGGTCGTCGCCCCGAAGGCGCTCGGCGCGCTGCCGCGACCCGACCACGGCGACCTCTTCTTCGACTTCGAGGGCGACCCGCTGTACACCGAGGGCGAGGCCGTCGAGTGGGGTATCGACTACCTCTTCGGGTGGGTCGACGAGCGCGAGCAGTACACCGCACTCTGGGCGCACTCGTTCGCCGAGGAGCGGCGCGCGCTGGAGACGTTCCTCGACATCGTCGCGCTGCGGCGCCAGCAGTTCCCCGGCATGCACATCTACCACTACGCGCCGTACGAACCGACGCACCTGCTGGCGATGGCGGCCCGCCATGGCGTGCGCGAGGCCGACGTCGACCGGCTGCTGCGCGACGGGGTGTTCGTCGATCTGTATCCGATCGTGCGGCGCGCACTGCGCGTCGGGTCGCGCTCGTACTCGATCAAGAAGCTCGAACCCCTCTACATGGGCGAAGAGGTGCGCACGAGCGACGTGCAGAAGGGCGACGACTCGATCGTCCGGTACGTCGAGGCGCGCGCTCTGCGCGAAGACGGTGACTCGGCCGCGGCATCCGCGATCTTCGACGACCTCGCCGACTACAACCGCTACGACTGCGTGTCGACGAGGCGACTGCGGGACTGGCTCGTCGACCGCGCCCGTGAGGCCGGTCTGAGGCCGTCACCCGAGCCCGAGCCCGACGAGCGGGTGTACGAGCCGTCGTCGCGCGCGCTGGCGCTGGGGGAGCTCGCGAAGTCGCTTCCCGAGGACTCGCCCGAGGCGGTCGCGCTGCGCCTCGGCGCGGCCGCGATCGACTACTACCCGCGCGAGTCGAAGTCGTTCTGGGCGACGCACTTCCTGCGGCTGCGTGAGCCTGTGTCGGTGTGGGAGGAGACGCGCGACGTCGTCGCCCTCGACCGTGCACGGTGCCGTGTGCTCGAGGACTGGCACCGCCCCGAGGGCGCTCGCGCCGACAGGCGGCTTGTCGAACTGCGGGGCGAGCTCGCTCCGGGAACGCGCCTGACCGAGGGCGGCAACCCGTTCGCCCTGTACGAACTGCCCGTGGACTTCCCGTTCGACGCTCGCCCGCGCTGGATCCACGCGGATCACCGCGTGACGGTCATCGATGTGCTCGACGACGGCGCGATCGTCGAGGAGTACGCGGTCGGCGACGTCACGTGGTCCGAGCTTCCGATCGCGCTCACCCCCGAGGCGCCGCCGCGGGCGGGCAACCAGCAGCTCGCGATCGACGCGTGGGCGGATGCCGTGATCGCTCAGGCGCCCGCGCTGCCGCAGGACCCGGCGACCGACATCCTGCTGCGTCGGCCTCCGCGCACCGTCTCGAGTGCGCTTCCTGCGGCAGGCTCCGACGACGTCGCGGCGATCGCGCGGGCGATCCTCGATCTCGACCACAGCTACCTGGCGGTACAGGGGCCACCAGGCACAGGGAAGACCTACGTCGGTTCGCATGTGATCGCGAGGCTCGTGCGCGACCACGGCTACAAGGTGGGCGTCGTCGCCCAGTCCCACAAAGTCGTCGAGAACATGCTCGACCGGATCGTCGGCGCGGGCGTACCCCGCGAGCAGGTCGCGAAGGCACCGAAGGACGCCGCATCCGAACCGTCGTACACGGCCATCCCGAAGAACGGCGTCGCCGCCTTCACGGCCGAGCAGACCGGCGGCTACGTCATCGGCGGCACTGCGTGGGACTTCAGCCACGAAGGTCGGATTCCGCGCGGCAGCCTCGATCTGCTGGTGATCGACGAGGCGGGTCAGTTCTCGCTCGCATCCACGATCGCCGTGTCGCTCGCGTCCCCACGGCTCCTTCTGCTGGGCGACCCGCAGCAGCTGCCCCAGGTCAGTCAGGGCACGCACCCCGAGCCCGTCGACACGTCGGCGCTGGGCTGGGTCATGGACGGCGCCGACGTCATCCCGCCCGAGTACGGCTACTTTCTGGCGCGCACATGGCGCATGCACCCCGCCGTCGCGGCGCCCGTGTCTCGGCTGTCGTACCGCGGAGAGCTCGCGTCGCATCCGTCGACGGCGCTGCGCGAACTCGCCGGTGTCGAGCCCGGACTGCATCCGGTTCCTGTCCGGCACAAGGCGAACGCGACGCAGTCGCCCGAAGAGGCCGCGGTCGTCGTATCGATCGTGCGCGACCTCATCGGCCGACCGTGGCGAGACGTGCGGTTCGGTGAGAACGGCGAGACCCTCCGGTGCGACGAGCGCCCCTTGGCGCAGAGCGACCTCATCGTCGTGACGCCGTACAACGCGCAGCAGGTCGCGGTCGAAGAGGCGCTCGCCGCGGCCGGGTTCGGCGAGATCCCGGTGGGAACCGTCGATCGCTTCCAGGGGCAGGAGGCCGCCGTCGCGATCGTGTCGCTCGCGGCCTCATCGGGCCGCGACGCTCCGCGCGGACTCGAGTTCCTGCTGCTGCGCAACCGGCTCAACGTCGCGATCTCGAGGGCGATGCACACCGCGTACCTCGTGTACTCTCCGGGGCTCCTCGACGATCTGCCGCGCACGCCCGACGGCGTCGCGCGCCTCAGCGGTTTCGCGCGGCTCGTCGGCGTGGCCGAACCGCTCGAGGGCGGGGTGTTCGCATCCGGGCATCCGGGAGTCGCCGTCACGGCACCCGCGTAGACTCGGCGGACCGACGCAGGAGGCATCCCATGGCCGACATCCCCCGTCAGTTCGAGATCGATCTGCCGCCCGACCTCATCGGCGGCTCGTACGCCGACTTCGCGAACGTCTGGCACACGCAGACGGTGTTCGTCATGGACTTCGTGACCCTCGCGCAGCCGCCCCGCGAAGAGGTCGACCCCGAGACGGGCGACCGTCGCACGGTCGTTCCGGCGCGCGTCGTGAGCCGCATCCGGATCCCTCCCGAGCAGGTGTTCGAGCTCGCGAAAGCCCTCACGCAACAGCTCGAGTTCTGGGAGCAGGAGACGGGACGCCGCCCGCCGCCGGATGCGCCTCTCATCGACTAGGGCGTCACGCGGTGCACCCCGTTCGGTGTGTCAGTCTCTATGACGCCCAGGCCGGGATGTCAACCCTGTTGGGGTCGCTCCGCGGGCCCCGTAACCTTGCGGAGCGCTCACGCGCAGGTTGCGGCATCCGCTCGGCGAGGGGTGGATGCCGCAACTGGTGTATCACCCGCGCACGCGCCCTCTCCTTTCTGCGCGAGAGGAGCGCGCGATGACCACGATCGAGATCACCGACGCCGGGGCGGTCCGTCGCGGTCCGGTGTTCTGGGTGTGCCGACACTTGCCCGGTGAGATCGCCGGGACGGCGGCGCTCGTGCTCGCCGGCCTCGGCGTCACCGTCTGGACCGACGCGCCCGTCACCATCGCCCTCGCCGGGCTTGCCGGCGCGGTCATCGGGTTCTACGGGGTGCTCGCGATCACGATCTACTCCGAGCACTCGATCGCCGCGCACGGTCGAGACCGGCGCGGCGCGCTCGCGCTGCTCATGGCGGAGTTCGGGCCGGTCGAGTTCGTCGACACGCTCATCGTCCGTCCGGCCGCGCTCATGCTGGGCGTGTGGATGGCGCCCGAGCCCATCTGGGGCCTGCTCGCCGGCAAGATCGCGGCCGATCTCGTGTTCTACGCGGCCGTCGCGAAGTCGCACAGCACGCGCGGTTCGCACGCCGCGCGCGGGCGTCAGACCGTGCCGTAGAGGCGGTCTCCCGCGTCGCCGAGCCCGGGCACGATGTAGCCCTTGTCGTTGAGGCGCTCGTCGAGTGCGCCCAGCACGAGCGTCACGTCGCGCTCGCCGACCTGGCGCTCGATCGCAGCGACGCCCTCGGGAGCACCGAGGAGGCAGATCGCCGTGACGTCCTGCGCGCCGCGGCGGAACAGGAAGTCGATCGCCATGCCGAGCGAGCCGCCCGTGGCGAGCATCGGGTCGAGCACGAAGCACTGGCGGTCGCTCAGGTCGAGCGGCAGGCGCTCGGCGTACGTCGTGGGCTCGAGCGTCTCTTCGTTGCGCACCATGCCGAGGAATCCGACCTCGGCCGTCGGCAGCAGCTTGACCATCCCGTCGAGCATGCCGAGCCCCGCGCGCAGGATCGGGACGACGATCGGCCGGGGCTCGTCGATCTTCACGCCGTTCGTCTTCGAGACGGGCGTCTGGATCTCGATCGGGGCGACGCGCACGTTGCGCGTGGCCTCGTAGGCGAGGAGCGTCACGAGCTCCTCGGTGAGCTGGCGGAAGACCGGCGAGGGCGTGCGCTCGTCGCGCAGCACCGTGAGCTTGTGCGTGATGAGCGGGTGGTCGGCGACGTGCAGGCGCATGCACTCAGGTTATCGGGCCGCGGCGCATCCCCGAGGGGCCGCGGGCGCGGCGGATGCGGCATCCGCGTACGCTCTGGGATGTGAACTCGCCCACCGACCTCGCCGCGATGCGGCGCGCGCTCGTGCTCGCGGCCGAGGCGGGCGCCCGCGGCGACGTCCCGGTCGGCGCGGTGGTGACGGATGCCTCGGGCTCGATCATCGGCGAAGGACGCAACCTCCGCGAGGTGACGAACGACCCCACGGCGCACGCCGAGGTCGTCGCGCTGCGCGAGGCGGCGGCATCCGTCGGCTCATGGAATCTCGAGGGTTGCACGCTCGTCGTCACGCTCGAGCCGTGCGTCATGTGCGCGGGTGCCCTGCTGCAGGCGCGCGTGTCACGACTCGTGTTCGGCGCGTGGGACGAGAAGGCTGGCGCAGCCGGCTCGATGTACGACGTCGTGCGCGATCGACGGCTGCCGTATCGCGCCGAGGTCGTCGCGGGAGTCGAAGCGGATGCCGCCACCGCGCTGCTGCGCGACTTCTTCGAGTCGAAGCGCTGACTCATTCGGCGGGAGCCGACCGAAGGCCGGCGGGGGAATGTCTCGCCGGGAGGGCACCCCGCGCAGCGGGACGCAAGCCAACCTATGTCACCAGGGTGAACGACTACGGCAACTGCGGCAGAACCTCGGCGCCCAGGTACTCGACGTGGTCGACGTCCTGCAGGTCGAGGAGCTGGAGGTAGACGCGCTCGATTCCGAACGAGCGGTACCGATCCATTCGCTCGGCGATCTCGTGGGGGCCGCCGACGATGTTCGTTCCGTCGCGCACCTCTTCGAGCGTGCGGCCGATGCGCTCCGCGCGACGGACGATCTCGGCATCCGATGCGCCCGCGATCGTCGACATCGCGATCGAGATCTTGAGCGACCCGGGGTCGCGGCCGATGCGCTCGCACGCCGCGCGCACATGGTCGAGTCGCTCCTGGATCGCGTCCTCCTTCGGGAAGCCGAGGTTGTACTCGGTCGCGAAGCGGGCGACGAGGTCGGGCGTGCGACGGGTTCCACCACCGCCGACGATGAGCGGGATCGGCTGCTGCACGGGCTTCGGCAGCGCCGGTGCGTCCACGAGCGTGTAGTGGCGGCCCGAGAACGAGTACGTCTCACCGAGCGGCGTCGACCACAGGCCGGTCACGATCTGGAGCTGCTCCTCGAACGGGCCGAACCGCTTCGCGGGGAACGGGATCCCATACGCCTCGTGCTCGCGCTCGTACCACCCGGCGCCGAGACCCAGCTCGACGCGTCCGCCCGACATCTCGTCGACCTGTGCCACCTGGATCGCGAGGATGCCCGGGTGACGGAAGGTGATGGGCGAGACCAGCGTGCCGAGGCGGATGCTCGTCGTCTCACGCGCGAGCGCGGCGAGGGTCGTCCACGCGTCCGTCGGACCAGGCAGCCCGTCGCGCGAACCCATCGAGAGATAGTGGTCCGAGCGGAAGAAGCCCGTGAAGCCGTGGCGCTCGGCCACCTGGGCGAACGCGAGCTGATCGCCGTAGGTCGCGCCGAGCTGGGGTTCGGTGAAGACGCAGTACTCCATGGAGCCAGTCTTCCAGCGCGCGGACACCGGATCCCACACGCATCCGGTGGGTGGAATCAGTCGGTCGACCTCAGCACGATCTGATCCGTCGCCGGGCGCGGGTGGTCGCCGCGGAACACGTCCGGCTCGAGATAGATGACCCTGGCCGCCGCGACCGCCGCCCGCACGCGCTTCTCGATCGCGTCGATGTCGTGCGCGACGTCGGCGAGGGTGCGGTCGGTGGCGAAGCCGAGCTTCGCGGCCACGAGCAGCTCGTCCGGACCGAGGTAGAGGGTCTTGATGTGGATGAGACGCTCGATCTCGCCGCCCTCGGTGATCGCCTCGACGATGAGCCGGTGATCGGCGTCCGTCGCACCCTCGCCGACGAGCAGGCTCTTGGTCTCGATGCCGAGCACGATCGCGATGATGATGAGCAGCGTGCCGATCATGAGCGTGCCGATCGCATCGAACACCGGGTTGCCCGTGATGACCGTGAGCCCCACACCGAATAGGGCGAACGCGAGGCCCGTGAGGGCGCCGATGTCTTCGAGGAGCACCACCGGCAGCTCGGGGGCCTTCGCGTGGCGCACGAACTGCACCCAGGACTGCCCCTTCTTGCGCACGTGGTTGCTCTCGACGACCGCCGTGCGCAGGGAGAACGACTCGAGCACGATCGCGATGACGAGCACCGCGATCGGCAGCCACCACCACTGCGGGTCCAGGGCGTGAGGATGCGTGAGCTTCTCGACGCCCTCGTAGATCGCGAAGAGGCCGCCGACGGAGAACAGGATGATCGAGACGACGAACGCGTACACGTAGCGCTCGCGGCCGTAGCCGAACGGATGCTCGCGGTCGGCGCGCTTCTTCGCTTGGCGCCCGCCGAGCATGAGCAGCAGCTGGTTGCCCGAGTCGGCGACGGAGTGAATGGCCTCGGCGAGCATCGAGGCGGATCCCGAGAGGAACCAGGCGATGAACTTCGCGACCGCGATGCCCATGTTCGCCAGGAACGCCGCGATGATGGCCTTGCCGCCGCCCGATGCACTCATGATTCCGAGTCTACGGATCGGCCGCCCGCCGTCAGTCCGAGGAGCGGATGACGATCTGCTCGGTCGGGGGAGAGGGGTCGGCCGGGTGGCCGACGTACCCGATGACCTCGAGCAGCGCCTGCCGGAACTCGATGGGCCGCTCGAGGTGCGGCGAGTGCCCGACGCCCTCGAGGTTCAGCTCGCGCACCTCGCCGCCGCGCTCGGCGTAGCGGCCGAGCACGTCGCGCATCTGCGACACCATCTCCTGCGCGGGTGCCGCCTCCGGCCCCGGCCAGCCCGGGACGATGCCCAGCGCGCCGAGGTGGTTGATGTCGTAGAACGAGGCGTCGGAGACGATCGCGTCGGCCGTGCCGTGGATCCAGACCACAGGGGGTTTGCGGGGCAGGTCGACGATGCCGGAGACGTTGAAGTACTTCGGCGCCATCGTGTTGAGCACGCCCACGGTGCCGGCGGCGAAGCCGGGCCAGTTCTCGGACGCAACCGAGTCGCCGGGGTAGTTCCCGGTCGCGGTCGACGTCGACAGGATCGACTCGACCCACACGTCCTCGTGCTCGGTCGTGTAGTTCGCCGCCACATAGTGCGCCCGGAACACGTTGCGCGGCGAGGTCGGGGCCTCGTCGCTCGTGTCGTGGGCCTCGAGCCGCGCGACGAAGTCGGGGTTGCCGGCGCCGCCGCCGCATCCGGCGTCGTCGTCGGTCAAGCGAGTGCCGTCGCGCCGCGTCCCGCCGAAGCCGTACGGAGAGACCGGAGACTCGAGGGTGAGGCTCAGCACGGGGTGGTCGAGCGCGTACTGCATGACGACGCCGGCGCCCATCGACCAGCCGACGAGGTGGGCCGTCGGGATCCCGAGGGCGTCCAGCGTCGCCTTTACGTCGTCGCTGAAGTCGCGCACACCGCGGGTGGCGTCGATCGGCGCGTGCTCGGTGAAGCCGTAGCCGCGCAGGTCGATCGCGATCACCCGGAGGTCGGACGGCAGGTCGAGCATCGTCTCCTGCCAGAACAGCGACGACGAGCCGTTGCCGTGGATCAGCACGACCGTGCGCTCGGGCGGAGTCTCGGGATCGTCGCCCGCGCGCTCGAGGATTCCGACGGTGAGCCGGGGCGTCTCGACCAGTCTTTGGGTGATGCCGTCGAACAGGGTCATGGCCGGTCCTTCGCTGAAACGGGGAGGCGTCGTCGCCCCCATATCCCGACTATAGACCGCGTTCGAGACGGATGTGAATCACCTTTCAGGTTCGGGCTCGCCGGTGTAGAAGCGGTAGGTCGCGTCGGCGGCGGTGCGGGCCGCTTCCGGCTCTCCGCCGCCTCGGATGTGCGCCTCGCCCCACGCGGTCGCCGCCGCGCGGTAGAACGCCTTGCCCTCGTCGGTGAAGGCCCACGCCTCGGCTGTCTCGGGTGTGACGTCGGTGCTTCCGGCGAGGTGCAGCGCGAGTCCGAGGAGGCCGCCGTCCCAGCCGACACCGGTCGCGCCCGGCCCGTACGCCTCCCAGAATCCAGGCGGCACGTCGGCGATGCGCGCGGTGTGGATCAGCTCGACGCGCGTCGAGCCGTCGCCGTCACTCCGCAACGCGACCTCGAGCCGCGAGACCCCGCCGCCGTATTCCCACGTGACGCGGTAGCCGGCGGCTCCGTCGGCAGGGGGTCGGCACTCGAGCACCTCGCCGCCCGCGTTGCCCTCGAGCTGGTAGCGGCCACCGAGCCGCAGATCGCCCGACACGGGCAGGAACCAGCGCGGGATGCGCTCGGCCGACGTCACGGCGTCCCACACGTCGTCGATCGGGGAAGGGTAGGTCTGCGCGAGCGACTGCACGCACGTCGGCGCACCGTCGAGCTCGTCGTCGCGCACGGCGCGGTCCACCGCGGCGACCTGTGCGTTCACGTCCACCATGTCAGTTCTCCTCGTCTTCCTCGGGGGTCGGATCATCGGACGCCTCGTCGGCCGGCTCCTCGCGCGACGCCTGCCCCTCGACCATCCGGCGCTGCCGCCGGCCGCGCGCGAGCTCGGTGCCGAGCGCGTCGAGCTTGGGCTGCCAGAACCGTCGGAACGGGTCGAACCACGAGGCCGCCGCTTCGAGCGGGGCGGGGTCGATCGCATAGAGCCGGCGGGTGCCGTCGGGGCGCACGACGGCGAACCCCGCCTCGCGCAGCACGCGGAGGTGCTGCGACACCGCCGGATGCGAGATCCCGAATTCGCGCGTCACGACCTCGGCGAGCTCGCCCGAGGGCCGTTCGCCGTCGGCGAGGAGCTCGAGAAGACGCCGGCGGACCGGATCGCCGAGGACGTCGAGGGCGTGCATGCGCCCATATTTGCATCCGTGCTTAATTAAGTCAACACTTAAGGAAGTCCAGCCGCCTCACGCCACGGCCGGCTCGGCCCCTCGCAGGTCGGTCGGTGCAGTCTCGGGCGGCGCGATGTCGGGCTCGATGGACCGCCGCAGGGCGACATCCTGTTCGATCGCGAGCCACGCCTCGCGCAGCGTCGTGAAGCGACCCGGTGGGGCGGCGCGGTGCACCCACACGATCTCGACATCGGCCCGGCGGCATTCGACGTAGGCGATCAGCCGTCGCGCATCCCCTTCGGGGAACGAGCCGTCGACCGCGCACCACGCGCCGTCGCCGATCCACTTCAGTTCGAGACCGCCGGCGCTCCGCGCGCTCACTGACTCACCGAGGGACATCGTCATCTCCTCCGAGGGATCGCGCCGGACGTCGCCGGCGGGGAACGGCTCCTTAGATCGTGGGCCAACCGTCATGTGATCGCAGGGGGCTTGACACCGGGAGCTCCGACCCTCATTCACATGACTAGCGGTCCGCGCATCCGAGTTCAAGCCCCTCACCGCGCACCGGCACGCCGTTTAGCTTCTCGACGGATGCCGGGATCCGCGCGACTCTGGAGAAGGAATGACCATCGAACCGCTCATGTGCACGACCTCCCTCGACGAGTCGCTCGGCACTCTCGAGGAACTCGCCGCGCGTGTGCGGGAACTCGGCAAGGCGTACATCCGGTACAGCGAAGGACCGGAACGCGACGTCGAGGAGAGCGTGGACACCGAGAGCGGGCTCACCCTTCCGGGGCTCTCGGTGAACCCGCTGCATCCGGAGGACTGGTGGACGCGTCCCATCGAGGACTGGCTCGCGCGCCAGGTCTGCCAGTACAAAGAGCTTCAGGAGAAGAACCCCGACCGCTTCGCGTGGGTGCTGCGGGGGATCGAGGTGGGCCGCGGCCCCGATTGCGAGCCGCTGCTGCGCGGCGTCGTCCCGATCGCACGGCTCGACGACCGGCTGCTCGACGAGGCCGCCGAGCGCTACCGGGAGCGGTTCGAGGCGGGCAAGGGCCCCGAGGACTGAACGATCCGGGTCACACCGTGGGCGTGGGCTGCCGGTCGGGGTGGAGAACCACCTTCACGCATCCGTCCCGCTTCGTCTGGAACTTCTCGTACAGGGCCGGCGCGTCCTCGAGAGCGCCGTGGTGCGTCACGAGGTCGCCGATCGCGAGTGGGTCGGCCTCGTCCTCGACGAGCGGCATGAGGTCGTCGATCCACCGCTTGACGTTGCACTGCCCCATGCGCAGCGTGAGCTGCTTGTCGAACATCGTCTTGAGGGGCAGGAGGTCCGCATCACCCGCGTAGACGCCGCTGATCGAGATCGTCCCGCCGCGGCGGACCATGTCGACCGCCGCATACAGCGCCGCGAGCCGGTCGACGCCGCCGTGCTCCACGATCGGCCGCGCGAGCACGTCGGGCATGACGGATGCCACGCGGTGCGCCGCGTGCGCGAAGGGGCTGCCGTGCGCCTCGAGCCCCACGGCGTCGATGACGGCATCCGCTCCCCGTCCGTAGGTCGTCGCGACCACGCGATCCGCGTCGTCGTCGGGCTCCCACGCCTCGATGCCGTGCCGAGCCGCCATCTCCCGCCGTTCGGGCACCGGATCGATCCCGATCACGCGATGCCCTCGCAGGTGCGCGATGCGCGACGCGAACTGGCCGACCGGCCCGAGCCCGAGCACGACGACCGTGCCCGGCTCGACGAGCCCGGCGTACTCGACCGCCTGCCACGCCGTCGGAAGGATGTCGCTGAGGAAGAGATAGCGCTCGTCGGGCAGCCCGTCGCCCACGCGGATCGTGTTGTAGTCCGCGCTGGGCACGCGCAGCAGCTCGGCCTGCCCGCCCGGCACATGCCCGTACAGCTTCGTGTATCCGAACAGCGCGGCCCCCGTGCCGTACTCGTCGTTCTGCGTGCTCTCGCACTGGGATTGAAGACCGCGCACGCACATGAAGCACTCGCCGCACGCGATGTTGAACGGAACGACCACCCGCTGCCCGGGGCGCAGCCGCTTCACCGCGGAGCCGACCTCCTCGACGACGCCCATCGCCTCGTGCCCCAGGATGTCGCCGCGGTCCATGAACGGACCGAAGAGCTCGTACAGGTGCAGGTCGGAGCCGCAGATCGCGGTCGACGTGATCCGGATGATCGCGTCGGTGGGCTCGAGGATCCGCGGATCAGGCACCTCGAGGACGGCGATATCGCGGCGCCCCTGCCATGTGACGGCGCGCACGACTATTCGTGACGCGCAGCCGGCGCGGGGCCGCTCCGCAGCTCCCATACCCGCACGGGCCGCGTGCGGTGGATGGGGGTGGACGGGGCATCCGTCCCCTGCTCCGGGGGAGCCGGACGGGATCCGGTGCCGGCGTGCTCGGCGACGTGGATGGACATCGGCTTGATCGGGCTTTTCATGCTCTCTCGACCTCCTCGACAGAGCATGTGCGCGGGGGCGCTCCACGACGGAGGGGGTTGACACTCCGAGTCGCGTCTGTCAAGGCCCTCTCCCCCCTTCCGCACGGGTACGTAGCGTCGCGGGGACAGCACACTCACAAAGGAGCGGACCATGACTGTGGCCAGAGAGATCATGACCCCCAACCCGCGGTGCGTCGGAGAGAACGAGACCCTCGTCGAGGCCGCTCGTCTGATGGCGTCGCTCGACGTCGGCGCGCTGCCGATCTGCGGCGAGGACCAGCGCCTCAAGGGCATGGTGACCGATCGCGACATCGTCGTGAAGGTCATCGCGCAGGGAGCCGACCCGGCGTCGACGACGGCGGGATCGCTCGGTCAGGGCAAGCCGGTCACGATCGGCGCCGACGACGACGTGCGGGAGGCCCTCGAGATGATGAAGACGCATCAGGTCCGCCGCCTCCCCGTCATCGACGGACACGACCTCGTCGGAATCATCAGCCAAGCCGACGTCGCGCTCGCGCTATCGTCACAGGAGACGGGTGAGACGGTGGCAGAGATCTCGGAGTGAGCATGAGCGACGACAAGCCCCACGTCCCCGCGGGGGGCGCCGGAGCCGACACCGGGGCGGTCGACAGCGCGTCGATCGACCCCGCCGACCGCGCGGACATCCAGAACATCTCGAGCCAGAACGACATCCCGGGCGTCGGAACGCGCGCGGCCGACGGCTCGATGGAGACCGACCTCGACGACGCCGATCCCCGGGGACAGCCCCGCGACGACGACACAGAGGGCGGCGCGACGCGCGGGGTCTCGGACGACGGACGGGTGACGGATGCCGCGACCTCCGACGACCTGCCCGTCGACTCCTACGAGCCGGGGGTCGATCCGGAATCGGCCGACTCGAGCAGATTGGTCGGTGACGACGAGTGACGCAGGATTCGGACGACGCGAAGAAGCAAGACCCTACGCGTGTGCGCAACCAGCCCGCGCTCGGCGCGAACGCCGGCGCCGCGCGATGGCTCATCCCCTCGGGGATCACGGGCGCCGTCGCGGTCGTGCTGTTCGCGCTCTCGATCCCGATCGCGCCCGCGGTGGCCTGGATCGGCATCGCGCTTCAGGTCGGCCTGTTCGTCGCGATGTGCATCACGGCGGGCTTCGTCCGCCCCGGGCGCTACCGCAGCTTCACGTTCGCATGGCTGACGATCGCGATGGCGGCCACGGCGCTCGTGCTGCTGATCGTCATCCTCGTCATCGCGTGGGCGGGCGTGCCGCAGTCCGCGTCCGTCGGCTGATTCGGCCGGCGCGGGCGGCGGGCTCCGAGGAGGCGGCGTGAAGATCCTGATGTGGCACCTGCACGGGGGCTACACGGACGCCCTGGTGCGCGGCGAGCACGAGTACCTGCTGCCCGTCGACGAGACCCGCAGCGAGTGGGGTCTCGGAAAGGGCGGCCGCGACTGGCCCAGGGCTCGCGAGGTCACCGCGGATGAGCTCATGGACGAGGAGATCGACGTCGTCGTGCTCCAGCGTCCAGATGAGGTCGACGTCGTCCATCGCTTCACCGGGCGGCGCCCCGGACAGGAGGTGGCCGCCGCCTACGTCGAGCACGACCCCCCGCGCGAGGGGCCCGCGACCAGCGAGCATCCGATCGCCGACCGCGACGACATCCTCCTCGTGCACCTCACCCACTTCAACCGGCTGTTCTGGGACAACGGGCGTGCCCCCACGGCGGTCATCGAGCACGGTGTGCCCGATCCGGGAGAGGTGTACACGGGCGAGCTTCCGCGCGCCGCGGCCGTCCTCACCGAGCCCATGCGCCGCTGGCGCCTCGCGGGGACCGATCTGCTGCCGCAGTTCGCGAAGACCGCGCCGATCGACGTCTACGGCCCCGGCGGCGAGGCGCTGCGCCGCACTCTTCCGCCGACGGGCATCCACCACGGCGGAGAGCTCGCGGCCGCCCACCTGCGCGCCGAGATCGCGCGTCGGCGCCTGTACCTGCACACCGCCCGCTGGTCGTCGCTTGGTGTGTCGCTCATCGAGGCGATGCTCGTGGGCCTGCCGGTGGTGGCGATCGGGGCGACGGATGCCGCGCGCGCGATTCCTCCCGGCGCCGGCGTCGTGTCGACCGACCTCGACGTGCTCGCGGACGGGATCCGCGAGCTCATCGACGACCCGATGCTTGCGCGGGAGAAGGGCGCTCGCGCGCGGGCGCACGCCCTCGAGCACTACAGCCTCGACCGGTTCCTGCGGGAGTGGGACGAGGCGTTCGCCCTCGCGGAGGAGGTTCGGCAGCGCTCGGCGCCGACGTTCCTGGACGACGTGCCGGGGTGAGGGCTGCGGCGGCGAGACGGGCCGTGCAGTCGGCTCCGTAGGATGGCGGGATGGCACGTGAGTCCGAAGCGCTTCCGCCCGTCGCGATCCTCGGAGCAGGCTCGATGGGAGGCGCGATCCTGCGAGGTCTCGTGCGATCCGGACTCGCGGGCGGGGGAGTGACGGTCACCAACCGCACGGCCGCCAAGGCGTCGGCGCTCGCCGAGCTGCCGGGCGTCGAGAGCATCGCACTGGAATCGCGCCCTGACGGGAACATCGCCGCAGCGGCTGCCTCCGACATCGTGCTGGTCGGCGTGAAGCCCGCCATGGTCCCCGATCTGCTGCGCGAGATCGCAACCGCGCTGCGACCCGGGACGATCGTGGTGAGCCTCGCCGCGGGCGTCACGATCGCCACATTCGAGCAGATCCTCGGGCCGGACGTCGCCGTCGTCCGCTCGATGCCGAACACGCCGGCGGTCGTCGGCAAGGCCGTGACCGGCATCGCCGCCGGAACCACCGCGGGCCCGGACGCCCTCGCCGTCGTGCGGCGGCTCTTCGAGACGTGCGGTGCCGTGGTCGAGGTGCCCGAGACGCAGATCGACGCCCTGTCGACGATCTCGGGGTCTGGCCCCGCCTACGTGTTCCTCCTCATCGAGGAGCTCACGAAGGCGGCGAAGGGCAAGGGCTTCGCGGATGCGGAGGCGCGGCTGCTCGCCGAGCAGACGTTCATCGGCGCGGCGGCCCTGCTCGAGGCATCCGGCGAGGACCCGGCGGAGCTTCGGCGCCAGGTGACGAGCCCGAAGGGCACGACCGAGCGCGCGATCGCGGTGCTCCAGGCTGCTCGCCTCGACGAGGTGTTCGCCGAGGCCACGGATGCCGCGCTCGCGCGCGCGAGGGAGCTCGCGCAGGGCGCGTGAGGCGTCACTCCCGCTGCTTCATCCACCACTCGGTGAAGCGCCGCGCGCGGCCGTCGTCGGCGAGGTCGACGACCCACATGTTGCGGTAATGGTTGCCGTCCTTGTAGCGCGTCTCGGCCTCGATGAACGCGCGCGACCCGTCGATGCCCGCGACGTCCCACGTGAACTCGTACGTGCCCGGCTCGTCGGCGCGCTTGATCCACTCTTCGGTGATCGCCTCGGAGCCGCGAATCGGCTCCTCCCAGGGCTCGAACCGGTACTCGACGTCGGGGGTGAACAGCGCCCCGATGTCGGCCGGATCGTTCGTGCGCCACGCGATGACGTACCGCTCGACCCAGCGGCGGGCCGCGGCATCCGTCTTCTCTCTGTCGTCCATCGGGCCAGTCTGCTCCCGGCCTCGGGCGCTGTCACCGGTCGAGGGCCGCGAAGCGCTCCACATCGACGTTGGTGCCCGACACGATGATGAGGTCGTGGTTGGTGACGACCGTGTTCGCCTCGGCGTAGCGGAAGGGCTTGCCCGGACTCTTCACGCCGACGACCGTGACGTTGTACTTCGTGCGCACGCCCGACTCGTTGAGACCCACACCGCGGATGAACTTGGGCGGGTACATCTTGGCGAGCACGAAGTCGTCGTCGAAGCGGATGAAGTCCAGCATCCGTCCGCTCACGAGGTGCGCGACGCGCTCACCGGCTTCGCGCTCGGGGTAGATGACGTGGTTCGCGCCGACGCGCGCGAGGATCTTGCCGTGCGACTGCGAAACCGCCTTCGCCCAGATCTGCGGGACCTTGAGGTCGACGAGGTTGGCGGTGATGAGCACGGATGCCTCGATGAGCGAGCCCACCGCGACGACGGCGACCTGGAAGTCCTGCGCGCCGATCTGCTTGAGCGCATCGATGTTGCGCGCGTCCGCCTGCACCGCGTGGGTCACGCGCTCGGACCACTTCTGCACCAGCTCGAGGCTCTCGTCGATCGCGAGCACCTCGCGGTCGAGGCGATCGAGCTCGCCGGCGCATGCGGCGCCGAACCGGCCCAATCCGATCACGAGGACGGGCGCGTCGCCGCGGATCTGCTCAACCAACGATCGGCCTTTCCACCGGCAGCGAGTACAGCTGCGAACGGGACGTCGCGGCCACCGCCGCGGCGAGTGTCACTGTACCAACGCGTCCCATGAACATGGTCGCGGCGAGGACGTAGACGGCGGGGTCGGGAAGGGTCTCGGTGAGACCCGTCGACAGGCCGACCGTCGCGAAGCCCGAGATCACGTCGAACAGCACATCCTCCACCGGCGCTCGCGAGATCTGGGCGATCGTGATCGTCGAGACCGCGACGATCGTCGCGCCCCACGCGACCACCGAGAGGGCGACGCGCTGGACGTCGCTCGGGATGCGGCGGCCGAACGCCTCGACCGACTGCTTGCCCTTGGCCTCCGACCACACCGCGAGCGCGAGCACCGCGAGGGTCGTGACCTTGATGCCGCCCGCCGTGGAGGCGGAGCCGCCGCCGACGAACATGAGCATCGAGCCCACGACGAGCGACGATCCGTGGAAATCGTCAATGTCGACGACCGCGAACCCGCCCGAACGCGTCATCGCCGACAGGAAGAACGACTGGAAAGTCGTGTCCCACGCGTCCATGCCGCCGAAGGTCGCCGGGTTGTCGAACTCGAGGAGCACGAAGATGCCCGCACCGGCGACGAACAGCAGGGTGGTGGTGATGATCGTGAGCTTCGCGTGCAGCGACCATCGCTTCACGTGCCAGCGCTGGCGCCACAGCGTGAAGATGACCGGGAAGCCGATCGAGCCGAGGAACACGCCGACCATGAGCACCGACAGCAGGAAGTAGTCGTCGGCGAATGGGACGAGGCCGCCGTCGTTCGGCACGAAGCCCGTGTTCGTGAACGCCATCGCCGCGTAGTACGGCGCCTCCCACAGTGCGACGAGCGGGTCGACGCCCGCCCAGATCAGGGAAGGGTAGAGCAGGACGGTGAGGATCGCCTCGATCGTGAGCGTCGACAGCGCGACGGTCGCGAGCAGCTGGCCGACCTCGCCGAGCCGCACGGTCTGTCCTTCGTTGACGGGACCGCCGTGCACGCGCAGCGGGTTCGTCTCGCCCGCCGCGATGAGCTTCGCGCGCAACCCGAGACGCTTCGAGATGACCAGGCCCAGGATCGACGCGAGAGTCAGCACGCCGAGCGCGCCGACGTTGACGCCGATGTAGGTGACGACGTGGCCGAACGGCGACCAGTGCGCGTTCATGTCGACGGTGGACAGGCCCGTGACGCAGATCGTCGACACGGCCGTGAACAGGGCGTCGGCGAAGGGCGTCCGCCTGCCGTCGGCCGCCGCGATGGGCAGCGAGTACAGGACGGTGAACAGGCCGATGAGCGTCACGAAGACGAGCACCGCGAAGCGGGCGGGGGAGGAGGTCGTGAGCGATCGGAGCTCGTCGTAGATCGTGACGGCGCTTCGGACGAGGATTCGACCGACCCGCGAGGCCACCGGGCCTGTCGCCATCGTCGATGCCCCCTTCGACTCGCTCGGCTCGCTCAGGGCACCGCCCTCGCTTGGACGGTATGTCATGGTACTCCGCGGAGCGCGCGGCTAGTCTGAGGACATGGCGGACATCTTCGACGTCATCGCGGACGGAACGCGACGCGACATCCTGAAGCTGCTGCTGGACCGATCGTCCGCCGGGGAGAACGGCACGAGCGTGTCGCACATCGTCCACGCGCTCGGGGTGAGTCAGCCGACCGTCTCGAAGCACCTCAAGGTGCTGCGCGAGGCGCGCCTCGTCTCCGTGCGCGAAGAGGGCCAGCACCGTTACTACAGCCTGTCGCCCGCACCGCTCGACGAGGTCGACGACTGGCTCGTGCCCTTCCTCGACGCAGGACAGACGGATGCGCCCGACCACGCGCCCGCGGCGCTGCCAGACTCCGCGGCGCACGCCGCCGAGGTCGTGGGCCGTGCCGCGGCATCCGCCAAGCATGTCCTCGAGAACGCGCTCAAGAAGCTTCCCGGACGCTGATCCGCGAGCCGCGACCGGTCGCCCCCAGAGAGCGACCGGTCGCGTCACGTCGGCGGTCGGGTCCGCCCCGTGCCATCCGGATGTGCCTCCAGCGTTCCGCGTCGGGGTGGACGAATCATTTGCGCAGTCGGTGCGCGGTCCGTGAGCTTCTTATGAGCCGGCTGTGACGCTCAACGGCGTCCTGCCTTGCGGCGGAAGAGCCAGGATCCCCACACGAACGCGACGGCGAGGATGAGCGCGCACCATCCGACGGCCCACCACGGCTGGGCGCCGAGCGGCGTGCCCATCAGGAGCCCGCGGATCGTCTCGATGATCGGGGTGACCGGCTGGTTCTCGGCGATCCACTGGAGCCACGTCGGCATGGACGCGACGGGCACGAATGCGCTCGACAGGTAGGGCACGAACAGGATGATGAATCCGTAGCCGTTCGCTCCTTCGGGACTCGAGGCGGCGAGGCCGATCGCGGCGAACAGATACGTGATCGCGAGGATGTAGAGCGCGACCATCGCGATCGCGCCGAGCCACTCGAGGGGGCCGGCCGTGGGGCGGAAGCCGACGAGCACCGCGACGACGATGACGACCGCGGTCGCGAGCAGATTGCGCAGCAGGCTCGCGACGACGTGGCCCGTGAGAACGGCGCTCGCGCGCAGCGGCATCGTGCGGAAGCGGTCGATGATGCCCGTCTTCATGTCGCCGGCGACATACACCGCGGTGGACGACGCGCCGAACCCCGCGCACAGCAGGATGATGCCCGGCACGACATAGTCCACGTAGCCGCCCGACGGGTCGATCGCACCGCCGAACACGAACGTGAACAGCAGCATGAGCATGACCGGCAGGAGGATCGCCATGAGCAGCGACTCGCCGTCGCGCAGCGAGTGGCGAAGGCTGCGGCCGACGAACGTCGCCTCGGCGGTGAAGCCCGAAATGCGCGGGCGGAGCGAGGGCGCGGAGGGGGCGAGGGCGGTCATGCGTACTCCTTGATGGTCGTGTCGTCCACGGCGCCGGCGGACCGGCCCGCGGAGGTGAGCGAGAGGAAGACGTCGTCCATCGTGGGACGACGCAGGGTCACGACGCCTTCGGCGCCGGCCTCGTCGAGCTCGTCGATGGCGCGCCGGAGGTCGGCGACGGTGCCGTCGGTGGGGATCTCGGCCACGAGTGCCCCGTGCTCGTCGTGCAGCTCGACGGTGTCGCCGCCGATGCGCGACTTGAGCTCGGCCGGAGTGCCGACCGCGACGATGCGCCCGCCGTCGAGCACCGCGATGCGGTCGGCGAGCTGGTCGGCCTCTTCGAGGTACTGCGTCGTGAGGAACACCGTCGTGCCGGCGTCGGCGAGCGAGCGGATGACGTCCCACAGCTCGCGGCGGCTGCGGGTGTCGAGGCCGGTCGTCGGCTCGTCGAGGAAGAGGATCTCGGGAGTGACGACGAAGCTCAGCGCGAGGTCGAGCCGACGGCGCATGCCGCCGGAGTAGGTGCTGACGCGTTTGGTCGCGGCATCCGTCAGATCGAAACGCTCGAGCAGTTCGCTCGCGCGGCGTCGCGATCCCCTTCCGCCGAGCCCCGACAGGCGGCCGAGCATCACGAGGTTCTCGTAGCCCGAGAGCATGTCGTCGACCGCCGCGCTCTGGCCTGTGAGGGCGATGCGCTGCTTGACGCCGAGCGGGTCGGTCGTGACGTCACAGCCCGCGACCATGGCGGTTCCGGCGTCGGGGCGGACGAGCGTCGTGAGGATCGTGATCGCCGTGGTCTTGCCCGCTCCGTTGGGTCCGAGGAGCGCGAATACCTCGCCCGGGGCCACGGTGAGGTCGATGCCGTCGAGCACCGCCTGGCGACCGAAGGCCTTGCGGAGCCCGCGGACTTCGATCGCTGCCGTCGTGGATGACATTGCGGCGTCCTTTCTGTGTACAGGAAAAACTGTGTATGACGCTAACATACTGTTTATCCGGTACACAAGGTTAGAGTTGGACCATGACCGAACGCGAAGACCTCGAGCTGCCTCGGGGCATCGCGCTCGCGTGGGGGGTCGCGGCGAACCCGCAGCGCGGGCCCAAGCGCGAGATGAGCGTCGAGCAGATCGTCGAGGCGGCCGTCGAGATCGCGGATGCCGAGGGGCTCGGTGCCGTCTCGATGGCGGCCGTCGCCGCGCGGCTCGGCTATACGCCGATGTCGCTCTACCGCTACGTCACGGCGAAGGACGACTTGATCCTGCTCATGCAAGAGGAGGCGACCGGGCTCCCGTCCGAGGCCGCGCGCACCGCGGGGGACTGGCGCGAGACGCTGACCGCGCTGTACCGCGAGCAGGTGCAGCTGTACCTGCAGCATCCGTGGGTGCTCGAAGTTCCGATCACCGGTTCACCCGTGACGCCCAACAGCGCAGCCTGGATGGATGCGGGGCTCGCGGCTCTCGACGGCACCCCGCTGACCCACGACGAACGACTGTCGGTGCTCCTGCTCGTGACGGGCGCGGCGCGATGGGCGGGGATCATCCTCGCCGGCTACGCGCGGCGCGAGCGGTCGAGCGGCGAGGCGCCGGACGAGATCACGCAGAACGAGGACTCGCTGTACCGGGCCCTCATCACCGAGGACGCCTACCCGCACCTGCGCGCCGCGATCGACGCGGGCGTGTTCCTCGACGAGTCGGATCCGTTCACGTTCGGACTCGAGCGCAGCCTCGACGGTGTCCAGGCCTACATGGACCGCGTCGCCGAGGGCCGCCGGCCCGAGAGGCTGCCGTGGATGGGGCTCGACGACGCCGACATCGCCACCGACAAGCGCTATCGTGAGGCGCGCAAAGCGGTGCGCGAAGCCGAGAAGGCGCTGCGCGCTGCGCGCCGCCTGGAGAGGCAGGTCGCCCGCGAGGCACGCGAGCGGGCTGCTGCCGCAGTTCGGAAGGCGGAGTGACGCCGCATCCGTCACAGGGTTCACAGTCGTCACAGCGGTTTACAGGAGTCTCGCCGACCCCTAGAGTGGTCGGCAGAAAACTGGGGCTTTCTGAGGGGAACTGAGATGGCGGAGTTGCCGGATGTGCGATTCCTGACGGTCGCAGAGGTGGCCGAGATCATGCGCGTCTCGAAGATGACCGTCTACCGGCTCGTGCATTCCGGCGAGCTGCCTGCGGTGCGATTCGGGCGGAGCTATCGTGTGCCCGAGTCGGCGGTGAGCGAAGCTCTGCAACGGCCCGTGTCCGACGTCGGCTAGACTGGTCCGAGGCATTTTTCGCATTGCCCGTTCCCGGGCGCGGTCCGTTCGCGTCCAGACCCCGACATTGTGAGGTTTTCCGTGGGTTCTGTCATCAAGAAGCGCCGCAAGCGCATGGCGAAGAAGAAGCACCGCAAGCTGCTTCGCAAGACTCGCCACCAGCGCCGCAACAAGAAGTAAGCGCACAGACACAAGCGCCTGTCCGGCAGGACGGGCGCTTCGTGTACGCCGCGGGAGGTTCCAGCGTGAAGTCGATCACCGTTCAGCAGCTGCGCGAGCGTCAGGGCGTTCCGCTCATCGACGTGCGCGAGCCCGATGAGTTCGCCGCCGGCCACGTGCCCGGAGCCGTCAATCTGCCGATGTCGACGCTCGGCGAGCGTCTTCATGAACTGCCGGATGCCGCGTTCGATGTCATCTGCCAGGTCGGCGGTCGTTCGGCTCGCGTCGTCCAGGCGCTCGAGGCGCGCGGCTACGACGCGACCAACGTCGAGGGCGGCACGGGCGAGTGGATCGCCCAGGGCTACCCCGTCGAGCGCTGACCGACGTGACGACGCTCACGCTCATCGGCAAGCCCGACTGCCACCTGTGCGACGTCGCGCGCGAGGTCGTCGAGACGGTCGTCGCCGACCTTCCGGACGACTCGGTCGTCGTCGAGGAGCGATCGATCCTCGACGACCCCGCGCTCTACGAGCAGTGGTGGGAGAAGATCCCGGTCGTGCTCGTCGACGGTGAGCTGCACGCGCACTGGCGCGTGTCGCCCGACCGGCTGCGCGCAGCGCTCACCGGTCGCTGAGCGTCACTTCTCCCTCTCGACCACCGGCGCGTCGGGCGCGTTCTTCCTGACCGACTCGATGCCGTTGAGCGCACTCGCCTTCGACGAATAGCCCTCGCTCGTCGCGATCACCTGCCCGTTCGACGCCTTGAGGTTGAACCGGTACTGACCGCCCTTGTCGGTCCACAGCTCGAACTTGCCCGCCATCGTTGATCTCCTTCGATCGTCGGATGCGCGCCGCCCTCCGCGACGGCGCCGTCGTCCGAAACCTATCGGCGTCGGGGCCCTCAGCGGTAGAGACGGATGCCTCGTCAGCCGGGCATTCGCACGGCGCGAGGCGCGTGCGACCTCTGCAGAGGGGTCAGGGGGCGAGGCGCGTGGGACCTCTGAACAGATACGTGACCTCGCGGATCGACGACTCGCCGAGCAGCAGCATCAGCACGCGCGCGAGGCCCATGCCGAATCCGCCGTGCGGCGGGGCGCCGTACCGGAAGAAGTCGAAGTAGAAGTCGAGGTGCTCGGGGTCGAGACCCTTCTCCTTCGCCTGTTCGATGAGGATGTCGACGCGGTGCTCGCGCTGCGCCCCCGTCGTGATCTCGACGCCCTTGAAGAGCAGGTCGTACGACTTCGTGAGCCCGGTCTCCGGGTCGCGCATGTGGTAGAACGCCCGGATCTCGGGGTGGTAGTCGGTGATGAACACGAACTGGTGTCCGAAGGTCTCCTCGACGTACGCCGAGATCTGGCGCTCGCCTTCGGGGTCGAGGTCGCCGTCGGTGCGGGGGATCTGGTAGCCGCGCTCGGCGACGATGCGGCGCGCCTCGGCGAGCGGGATCCGCGGGAACGGGATCTGCGGAACCCGCACTTCGATGCCGAAGAGCTCGCGGATCTCATCGCCGTGCTTGTCCTCGACCGCCTGGAACGCGAACTGCAGAAGCTCCTCCTGCATGCGCGCGACGTCTTCGTGCGAGTCGATCCAGCTGATCTCGGCGTCGATCGACGTGAACTCGGTCGCGTGCCGGCTCGTGAAGGAGGGGTCGGCGCGGAACGCCGGCGCGATCTCGAAGATCTTGCCGAAGCCGGCGACTTGCGCCATCTGCTTGTAGAACTGGGGGCTCTGAGCGAGGTAGGCCGTCTGGTCGCCGAAGTACTCGAGCGAGAACAGCTCGGCGTTCGACTCGGATGCCGACGCCATGAGCTTCGGCGAGTGGATCTCGATGTAGTCGCGCTCGATCCAGTACGTGCGCATCGCGTGCTCGAGCGTCGTCTGCACGCGGAAGATGAGGTTGTTCCGGCGCTGGCGCAGGTCGAGGAAGCGCCAGTCCATGCGCTTGTCGAGGCCGCTGTCGGCGGCGATCGGCGTCTCGGGCAGGGCGGCCGCCGCGATGTCGAGGGTGCCGATCTTGATCTCGACGCCGCCGAGCTTGACGCGCTCGTCGTGCTTGAGCTCGCCGTGCACGGTGAGGAACGTGCCGTGCGTCAGCTCGGAGATCGTGGTCGTAAGGGCGAGGGCTTCGTCTCGCTGCGCTCGCTCGGCATCCGTCAGCTCCAGCTCCTCGCCGGAGTCACGCGTGGCCGGATTGACGAGCTGCACCGCACCCGTCTCATCGCGAAGGATGACGAACTGCACCTTCTTCTGGTCGCGGACGGTCTCGACCCATCCGGAGACGGATACCGGGCCGTCTTCGCGGGCCTGCAGCTGGTTGACGAGGACGCGTTCAGTCACGAGCGACAAGTCTACGTGGGCGGATGCGGCGCGCCGACGGGGGTCGCCGTTACGATGCGGGCATGACGCAGCCGCCGCCGTACGGCCCACCCGCCGGTTCGCCGGTCGCGCCTCACCATCCCGCGTATCCCGCGTACCCCACGCCGCCCGCGAAGCCGCCCGTGCGCGTGTGGGACGTCGTGCTCACATCGGTGCTGCTCGTGCTGCTGGGCGTGCTCGCCGCGATCGTGTCGTTCTTCGGGTTCTTCCTGGCGATGGCGAGCGACCCGTGCGGAGTGCGCGACTGCAGCACCGAGCTCATCGGGCTCGGCATGCTCACGGCCGTCGGCCTGCCGTGGGTCGTGCTGCTCGTCGCCGTGGTCGTCGCGATCGTGATGATGGTGAAGCGCCACATCGCGTTCTGGATCCCGCTCGTCGCCGTCCCGCTCGTGATCGGCTCGTGGTTCGTGGGGGCGTTCATCGCGTCCGCCGGCGTTCCCACGGGCTGATCGCGGGCCGCGGGCGCTCAGCGCGTCCACAGAACGCGCCCACGTAGACTTGACGGGTGCCCGCCGACCGCCTCCATCTCGTGCGCCACGGGGAGGTTCACAACCCTCGCCGTGTGCTCTACGGGCGACTCCCGGGTTACGGGCTCAGCGAAGCGGGCCGCCGCATGGCGCGTCAGGCCGCCGAGTGGGTGCAGAGCATGGACCGCCCGGTCTCCGCGCTGTGGGCGTCGCCGCTGCAGCGCACGCGCGAGTCGGCCGAGCCGTTCACCGAGATCTTCGGCCTCGAGCCGCACATCGATGACCGCATCATCGAGCCCACCAACGTCTTCGAGGGCCGCCGCATGGTGCGCGCGCTGCTCAACCCGTGGAACTGGCGCCACCTGCGCAAGCCCGCGATCCCGAGCTGGGGCGAGCCGTACGCCGATGTCGTCGCGCGCATGAACTCCGCGATGACCGAGGCGTGGGAATCCGTCGACTCCGGCGACGCGGTCCTGGTGTCCCACCAGCTTCCGATCTGGGTCACGCACCTCGCGGTGGCGGGCCTTCCGACGCAGCACGACCCGCGGCGACGGCGCTGCGCCCTGTCGAGCGTCACGAGCTTCGAGATGGTGGACAGCACGTGGACCGAGGTCGCGTACGCCGAGCCGGCGGCGACGGCCGGCGCGGTCGATGTGGGGGCGGTGTGATGGGCCGTAGGGCGCGGGTCGTGGCATCCGCATTTCTTTCGCTCGTGCTCGCGGCAGGTCTCGCCGCATGCGCGAACGACCCCCTGGCGGAGCAGTATCGCGCGGGCGACAACAAGGGCTACATCGCGGGGGACTTCCGCGTGCAGGAGATCCCCGCCGACCAGCGCACCGAGCCTGTCGAGTTCGAGGGCACCCTCGAGACCGGCGACCGCGTGTCGAGCGACGACTTCGCGGGCAAGGTGCTCGTCGTGAACTTCTGGTACGCGGCGTGCGGTCCGTGCCGCGCCGAGGCGGGCGACCTCGAGAAGGCGCACACGACGTTCGACGGCGACGACGTGGCGTTCCTCGGCATCAACACGAGCGACTCGCCCGAAGCCGCCGCGGCGTTCGCCGAGACGTGGGGAGTCACCTACCCGAGCGTCATCGCGGCGGACGACGGCGCGGTCAAGCTCGCGTTCGCCGACAAGACGCCGATCCAGGCGACGCCGACGACCCTCGTGCTCGACAAGGAGGGGCGCGTCGCCGCGCGTGTGATCGGGCAGCTCCCCGACGCCTCGATCCTCACCGCCCTCGTGCGCACCGCGCTGGAGGAGTCGTGAGCGTCGGAGCCCTCGTCTCGGACGGCGTACTGTGGCTCGCGCTGCCGGTCGCGATGCTCGCCGGACTCGTGTCGTTCCTCTCGCCGTGCGTGCTGCCGCTCGTCCCGGGCTACCTCGGCTTCATCGGCGGAGCGGTCACCCCTTCGTCTCGCTCCCAACCGGCCGCTGAGCGGGCGCAGCGAGACGAAGCGCAGACCACGACGATCACGGATGCGCCGCCCCGCGGCCGCCTGCTGCTGGGTGTCGTCCTCTTCATCGCCGGCTTCACGCTCGTCTTCATGGCCGTCAACATCCTGGGCGGCGCGGCCGGACGCTTCTTCATCGAGTACGCCGACATCATCACCCGTGTCATGGGGGCGGTCGTGATCGTGATGGGCCTCGTCTTCATCGGCGTGTTCGGGCTCGCGCAGCGCACGATGCGCCCGCAGCTGCGCGGCAACCTGGGCCTCATCGGCGCGCCCCTCCTCGGGGTCGCGCTCGGCATCGGCTGGACCCCGTGCATCGGCCCGACGCTGACCGCGATCTTCTCCGTGTCGTGGAACCTCGGCGACCCGTGGCGCGCCGCACTGCTCGGCCTCGCGTACTCGCTCGGGCTCGGGATCCCGTTCGTTCTCCTCGCGCTCGGGTTCGGATGGGCGACGCGCTCGGTCGCGTTCCTGCGCCGCCACATCCGCGCCGTGAACCTCATCGGAGGCGCGCTCCTCGTGCTGCTCGGCCTCCTCATGCTCACGGGCGTCTGGACGACGCTCATGGCGTCTCTGCAGGGGGTGTTCCTCGATGTCCCGCTCCCGCTCTGACGACGAGCCGTCGACCGGCCGCACGACGGGCAGCGTGAGTGCCGACCCGCTCCGCCCGTCCGATCACGCGGATGCCGCGGCCGACGTCACGCAGCCCGCACTCGGCGCCTTCGGGTGGCTGCGCTGGGGCTGGCGCCAGCTCACGTCTATGCGCACGGCCCTCGTGCTGCTCCTGCTGCTCGCGATCGCCGCGATCCCGGGGTCGATCGTGCCGCAGCGCAGCGCCGACCCGAACGGCGTCACGCAGTACTACGCCGACAACCCCGACCTCGCGCCGATCCTCGACAACCTGAGTCTGTTCGACGTGTACACCTCGCCCTGGTTCTCGGCGATCTACATCCTGCTGTTCATCTCGCTCATCGGATGCGTCATCCCGCGCACGAAGCACCACTGGAAGGCGCTGCGCTCACGTCCGCCGCGCACGCCCGCCCGCCTCGAGCGCCTCGACGACCACCGCTCGACGATCGTCGAGCTCGCGCCGGGGGGCGACCCCGCGGCATCCGCCGAGACCGCCGTCGCACTCGCCGGCGAGCAGCTGCGCAAGGCCGGATACCGCGTCGAGCGGTACGACGGACGCGGGTCGTTCTCGGTGTCGGCCGAACGCGGCTACGCGCGCGAGACGGGCAACCTCGTGTTCCACGCGGCGCTCGTGGGCGTGCTCATCTCGGTCGCCGTCGGCGGCGGCTTCACCTACACGGGGCAGAGCGTCATCATCGAGGGGCGCACGTTCGTCAACACGATGCTCGACTACTCGTCCTTCAACCCCGGCCGATTCGTCGACCAGGAGCGCCTCGTGCCGTACGCGCTCACGCTCGACGAGTTCTCCGTCGAGTACGTGGCGCCAGGTCTGAAGGGCTCCGGGCAGGCAGGCGACTTCGTCGCCCACCTCACGACCCAGATCGCCGGCCAGGAGGCGCGCGACGGCGAGGTGCGCGTCAACCACCCGCTCGACATCGAGGGAGACCGCGTCTACCTCATGGGCAACGGCTACGCGCCGACCATCACGATCCGCGACGCCGCCGGCGAGGTCGTGTACTCCGAGTCGGTGCCGTTCCTGCCGCAGGACGCGAACATGACATCGCTCGGCGTGATCAAGGTGCCCGACGGCATGCCCGAGCAGCTCGGACTGGTCGGCTTCTTCTACCCGACGGCGCAGGAGCTCAGCACGGGCGCGTTCACGTCGACCTACCCCGACCTCGTGTACCCGACCCTCACGCTCGACGTCTACGCGGGCGACCTCGGCATCGACGACGGCACCCCGCGGTCGGTCTACACGCTCGACCCGACCGGCATGGAGCAGCTCACCGGGCGCGCTGTGGGCGTCGACTCGATCGTGCTCCTGCCGGGGCAGACCGCCGACCTGCCGAACGACCTCGGCACGATCACGTTCGAGAACGAGTCGCCCGCGGGTTCGACCGACCTCTCGGAGTCCGTCAAGCGCTTCGTCTCGCTGTCGATCCACCGCGATGTCGGCGCTCCGTGGGTGCTCGCGTTCGCCACCCTCGCAGTGCTCGGCCTGCTCGCCGCACTCTTCGTTCCGCGACGTCGCATGTGGGTGAAGGTCACGCCCGACGGCCACACCCTCCGCGTCGAGTACGCGGGCCTCGCGCGCGGCGAGGACCCGACACTCGCGGATGCCGTCGACCAGGTCGCCTTGAAGCACGGCGACGCCCTCGAGGCGGCGCTGCGCGAGCCGGCATCCGCCTCCAGTCGCTCGGAAGGGGCCACGTAGAATGGCAGCCATGCCCGCAACCGAAACGCTCTCGCTCGACTCGGTGTCGGTGCTCCTGGTCTGGACCGCGATCGCGATCTACTCGCTCGCCTTCATCGCGTACGCGATCGACCTCGCGCGGCGATCCGCGCTCGCGGTCGAGGCGAAGGACGCCGCGACGCGCGAGCGCGAGCTCGTCGGGGTCGGCGCAGCGTCGGCCGGCGCATCCGCGTCATCGTCCGCCCGCGAGACGATCGGCGCCGTGCGCGCGCAGGAGGCGGCCGCCAAGGCCGCGCTCGAAGCGACTCCCGCCCAGCGCCCCCGCATGGTGTGGGCCCGTATCGGCACGTCGCTGACGGTGCTCGGGTTCCTCTTCCACCTCGCGGGCGATGTCACGCGCGGCATCGCGGCCGGCCGCGTGCCGTGGTCGAACATGTACGAGTTCGCCCTCACGGGCACGCTGCTCATCGTCGCGGTGTACCTCGTGACGCTGTTCAAGTACGACCTGCGCTTCCTCGGCGTGCTTATCACGGGGCTCACGGTGCTGCTGCTCGGGGGTGCGACGCTCGCGTTCTACGTCGAGATCGTCCCGCTCGCCGACCCGCTCAAGAGCATCTGGCTCGTCATCCACGTCTTCGTCGCATCGCTCGCGACGGCGCTGTTCGCGCTCGCGTTCGGACTCTCGGTGCTCCAGCTCATGCAGGCGCGCCGCGAGGCGAAGGTCGCGGCGGCCGAGGCATCCGACGCCCCCGTCAAGACCGGACCCGGATTCCTCCGCACGCTGCCCAGCGCCGACGCGCTCGAGTCGCTCGCGTACCGTTTCGCGATCATCGGCTTCATCTTCTGGACCTTCACGCTCATCGCAGGGTCCATCTGGGCCAACGACGCGTGGGGCCGCTACTGGGGCTTCGACACGAAGGAAGTGTGGACCTTCGTGATCTGGGTGCTCTACGCGGGCTACATCCACGCCCGCGCGACGCGCGGCTGGCGCGGCGCACGGTCGGCGTGGCTGTCGATCATCGGCTTCGTCGCGGTGATCTTCAACTTCACGATCGTGAACATGTTCTTCAAGGGACTGCACGTCTACAGCGGCCTGAGCTGACGGCCGATCCGGCCAGGCGGATGCTCCCAGCCGGCGAGACTAGAATCGGTGCATGCCCGCCGCCCCCAAGCTCGCCTCTTTCCCGGCGATCCGCGGAGCCCTGAAGTTCTACCAGATCTGCTCGGTCATCACGGGCACGATGCTGCTGCTCCTGGTCGCCGAGATGATCCTGAAGTACGTGCCCGCGTTCGGGTACGAGCTGTTCCTCGGCGGGTCGGGCGGGTTCCTGTGGTTCGCACCCGTCGTCGAGGGCCCCGACGGCCTCGAGTCGACGGGTGACGGCTTCAATCTGTCGCTCGGCATCCTCGTCGCGCACGGCTGGTTCTACGTCGTCTACCTCTTCTCGTGCTTCCGCGTCTGGAGCCTCATGCGCTGGCCGTTCTGGCGCTTCCTGCTTCTCGCGTCCGGCGGTGTCGTGCCGCTGCTGTCGTTCTTCCTGGAGGTGCGCGTGGCGCGGGACGTGAAGGCCTACCTCGCGGAGCGCGAGGCGGCCGCGGCATCCGGAGCCGATCAGACCCATCACCTCGCCGAGCACTCCACGCTCACGGCGAAGATCTCCACCGAAGGCGGCAAGTGACCGAGCAGACCGAGACCTCCCAGCGCCCCGTCCTCGTCGTCGACTTCGGCGCGCAGTACGCGCAGCTCATCGCGCGCCGGGTGCGCGAAGCGGGCGTCTACAGCGAGATCGTGCCGCACACGGCATCCGCCGACGCCATCGCCGCCAAGAACCCCGTCGGCATCATCCTGTCGGGCGGGCCCTCCTCGGTGTACGAACCCGGTGCTCCGTCGCTCGACGCCGGCGTGTTCGAGCTCGGCGTGCCGACGCTCGGCATCTGCTACGGATTCCAGGTCATGGCGCAGGCGCTCGGCGGCGAGGTCGCCAACACGGGCCTGCGCGAGTACGGCGCGACGGATGCCTCGCTGACGGGTGACGGCGGAGTGCTGCTCGCAGACCAGCCGCCGCAGCAGAACGTGTGGATGAGCCACGGTGACCAGGTGGCGCGCGCGCCCGAGGGCTTCCAGGTGCTCGCCTCGACCGCGGCGACGCCCGTCGCGGCGTTCGGCGACGACGAGCGCAAGCTCTACGGCGTGCAGTGGCACCCCGAGGTCAAGCACACCGATTACGGGCAGCGCGTGATCGAGAACTTCCTGCACCGCGCGGCGGGCCTGCCGTCGGACTGGAACAGCGGCAACGTCATCGCCGAGCAGGTCGAGCGCATCCGCGAGCAGGTCGGCTCGGGTCGCGTGCTGTGCGCGCTGTCGGGCGGCGTCGACTCCGCCGTCGCGGCGGCGCTCGTGCACAAGGCCGTCGGCGACCAGCTCGTGTGCGTGTTCGTCGACCACGGGCTGCTGCGCAAGGGCGAGCGCGAGCAAGTCGAGACGGACTACGTCGCCGCGACGGGCGTGCGGCTCGTGACTGTCGACGCACGCGAGCGGTTCCTCTCGGCGCTCGCGGGCGTGAGCGACCCCGAGCAGAAGCGCAAGATCATCGGACGCGAGTTCATCCGCACGTTCGAGCAGGCCGAGCGCGAACTCGTCGCCGAGGCCGCCGAAGAGGGCGAGCCCATCCGGTTCCTCGTGCAGGGCACGCTGTACCCCGACGTCGTCGAGTCGGGTGGCGGCGCGGGAACCGCCAACATCAAGTCGCACCACAACGTCGGCGGTCTTCCCGAAGACCTGCAGTTCGAGCTCGTCGAGCCGCTGCGCACGCTGTTCAAGGACGAGGTGCGCGCGATCGGCCGCGAGCTCGGACTCCCCGAGGTCATCGTGTCACGGCAGCCGTTCCCGGGCCCGGGCCTCGGCATCCGCATCGTGGGCGAGGTCACGGCCGACCGCCTCGAGATCCTGCGCGACGCCGACGCGATCGCGCGCGAGGAGCTCACGCGCGCGGGGCTCGACGGCGAGATCTGGCAGTGCCCGGTCGTGCTCTTGGCCGACGTGCGGTCGGTGGGCGTTCAGGGCGACGGGCGCACGTACGGGCATCCGATCGTCCTCCGTCCCGTCTCGAGCGAAGACGCGATGACCGCCGACTGGACGCGCCTGCCGTACGACGTGCTCGCGCGCATCTCGAACCGCATCACGAACGAGGTGCGCGAGGTCAACCGCGTCGTGCTCGACGTGACCTCGAAGCCCCCGGGGACGATCGAGTGGGAGTGACGCGCGTCCCGGTGTTCCGCGTCGAGTCGGCCTGACCCGCCTGCGCGGGCGACGCGCGCGGTGTTTGATGGGATCGTGACGGACTTCCCCGACGCCGAATACCTCGTGCTCTCGAGCCGGCTCATCCCCGACATGGACGGCGGCTACACGCTCGCCACGCTCGCACGCGCGCGCCAGATGGCGGCGGCCGGCGTCCACGACGGGCTCGGACCGCTCCTGCTGACGGTCGATCCCGGCACGCCCGCCGAGCACGCCCGCCACCGGGCGACCTTCGCGGGGCGCGACCTCGTGATCGACCCGTCGCGCATGCGGAACCTGTTCGACGAGGCATCCGGTGCCCACGGGGGCGCCGCACCCTGGCTGCTCGACGCCGCGCATCCGGGAGCGCCTGATTCTGCGCTCGAGTACCGGCCCGTTCCCGCCGCGAAGCCCGCCGTGTCGCTGCCGGTCATCGCCGGCGACCCGGACTGGCACATCAGTGGGGCTGCGGTCGTCGTGCACGACCCCGACGGGGGCGTCGCCGGCGTGCTCGACGGGTTCGGTGAGCTCTACCGCGTGTGGCTCGACCACATCGTGCGCGAGGTGCGGGGCGAGAGGCCCGATCGGCCCGTCGTCGTCATCTGCGAGTCGCGCCAGCTCGGCGAGCTGCTCGCGGGATGGGACGACCCGGATGTGCGCCTCATGCACGCGATCCACACGGTCCACCTCGAGCCGCCGTACGACCCGTCGGGTCCGATGAACACGCTGTGGTCGCGATGGTTCTCGCTCGCGGAGCGATTCGACGCCGTGCTGTGGCCGACCGCGGCACAGCGCGCCGACGTCGAGGAGCGCTTCGGCGCCTCTGATGTGCACGTCGTGGTCCCGCACGGAGTGCCGGCTGCGGCATCCGTCGTTCCGTCATCCGACCGTGTGCCCGGCCGCGCCGTCATGCTCAACCGACTCGCGCCGGGAAAGCGCGTCGACCACGCGATCCGCGCCTTCCGCGAGGTCGTCGAGCGCGTGCCCGGCGCGACGCTCGACGTCTACGGCGACGGACCCGAGCGCGACACGCTGCAGGACCTCATCGACGAGCTGGGGCTGGGCGCGCATGTCGCACTGCGCGGGAGGACGGATGACCCGTCGCGCGTGCTGCGCGAAGCGCTCGTCTTCGTGTCGACGTCTGCGTACGAGGGGCAGGGCCTCTCGCTGGCCGAGGCGCTCGTCGAGGGGTGCCCGGTGGTGTCGTACGACGTGCGGTACGGCCCGCGTGAACTGCTCGCGGAGGGCGGAGGAGTGCTCGTGCCGGATGCCGACGAAGGGGCGCTCGCCGACGCGATCGTGCGCGTGCTGAGCGACCCGGAGCTGCACGCCCGACTCGCGCGCGAGGCGGTATGCGTGGGGCGGCGCGTCGACTCCGAGCATGTCGTCGTGTCGCTCGCGTCGGCCGTGCGCGATGTGCTCGCCCGGCCGTCGCGGCGGGCGGCGGGCCACCCGTCCTCCCCGTCCTGATCCGGCGTCAGGCGGGCTGAGCGGCGGCGCGCACGGCGGCCGCGGCATCCGCCGGGGAGCCTCGGAACGGGGCGCCGTGCCCCGGGATGACCCACGCGGCGTCGAGGCCCGCGAGGCGGTCGAGTGAGGCGAGGGCCTCTTCAGGGTCGTCGGTGAACGGCGCGGGCTGGAGGCCTTCGCGCCCCGTGAGCACGTGCCGCGTCGTGAGCGCGTCGCCCACGAAGACCGCCCTCGCGAGCTCGGAGTGCACCGCGATGCTGCCCGGCGAGTGGCCTGGCAGGCTCACGATGCGGGGAGCTCCCGGCAGGTCGAGCACGTCGCCGTCGGCCACCTCGACGACCTCGCTCAGGTAGGTCGTGCGCACACCGCCCTTGCGGAGGCCGTAGGCGAAGAAGCCGAGCGTCGGCCACAGGCGGGCGGGACCCATCGAGAGCTTGGGCTTGTCGCCGCCGCGGGCGCGGTCGGCGTCGGCGGCATGCACGTACACGGGAACGCCGGTCTCGCGGCGGAGTCTCTCGGCGAATCCGATGTGGTCGCTGTCGCCGTGGGTGAGGATGACGCCACGGATGTCGCGGAGATCGCGGCCGATCGCGCGCAGCTCGGCGCGGAGGTCGGACCAGTGTCCGGGGAGCCCGGCGTCGATGAGGGTGATGCCGTCTGGCGTGTCGATGAGGTGCACGGCCACGATGTCGTTGCCGATGCGGGAGAGGTGCGGTCCGAGTCGCATGAGCTGTCCGATCGTTCTGTGATGGCTAATCAATGTAGCCATGATAGCTTATATCCGTAGCCATGGGAGATGACCGATGCCCACTCCGGAACGCACCACTCTCGAAGAGATCGTCGCCGCCGCGCGCGACCTGCTCGACGATGGCGGCCCTGCCCACGTGACGATGCAGGCGGTCGCCCAGCGGGTGGGCGTGCGCGCGCCCTCGCTCTACAAGCGCGTGCGCGATCGCGAGGCGCTGCTCACGCTCGTGTCGACGCGGACCGCGCTCGACCTGGGCGCGAGCCTCGCGGAGGCAGGCGACGATCTCGAGGCGCTCGCACGCGCTTACCGCCGGTTCGCGCACGAGCAGCCGGAGGGCTTCCGTCTCATCCTCGGCGGACCCGGCGACCCGGAGGTGATCGCCCGCGTCAGCGCGCCCGTGCTGCGCGCGGCGGGCGCCGTGGTCGGCGAGGACCGCGCGCTCGATGCCGCGAGGCTGCTCACGGCGTGGGTGACGGGCTTCGCCACGATGGAGCTGCTCGGCGCCTTCCGGCTCGGCGGCAACGTGGACGACGCGTTCGAGTGGGGCCTCGGCCGGATCGTCTCGAGCCTCGAGCCTCAGGAGACGGCGCCGATACGTCACTCCGGTCGGTGACGGAGGGAGCGGAGCGACTGACACCGCGGTCGCTGAGCGAGGGAGCGGAGCGACCGAGACGAAGCGCATCGCCCGCGCTTCGTCTCGCTTCGCTCGCTCAGCGTCCGGGATGGGGGGTTCGCTCGCTCAGCGTCCGGGATGGGGGCGCTCGCTCAGCGTCCGGGATGGGGGCGCTCGCTCAGCGTCCGGGCGCGCCCGGCCACGTCTTGCCGGCCCACGGGTCGTAGTCCGCGAGGAGCTCTTCCTGCGGCGGCCGCTCACCTTCGGGAACGTGCTGCAGATTCACGCGCACGCGGTACCAGATCGAGCTCGACCCGCGCATGCCGTCGACGAGCACGTCGGCGGGGCTCAGCTTCTCGGCCGCCGCAGGGTGCTTCGCCTTCCACTCCTCGAGCGCCGCCATGGCCTCGGGCTTCGTCTCGGTGCGCGCGACCTCGATGAGGGGCATCGTCGACACGCGACGCCCATCACCGGAGCCGGAGCCGGTGCCCGATCCGCGCGGCGCCTTCTCGGCCGGACCCAGCTCCGCCGCGAGCTCGAGCAGCCCGTCGAGCACGCCCACCTCGTCGTCGAGGCCCTCGTGCGGGTCGCCGATCGCCGCGTACCGCTCGAGCACCGTCGCCACCGTGAACTCCTCTGGGCGGGCCGTGCGCACCTCGCTCCATGTGAGCGGCGTCGACACCCGCGCATCCGGCAGCGGCCGGACGGAATACGCGGATGCCACGGTCCGGTCCTTCGCGTTCTGGTTGAAGTCCACGAACACGCTCTCTCCGCGCTCCTCCTTCCACCAGCGCGCTGTCGCGAGCCCCGGCGCGCGGTTCTCGACCTCGCGCGCGAGCGCCTCGGCGGCGAGCCGCACGTCCTTGAACTCCCACCGCGGCTCGATGCGGACGAGGATGTGCAGCCCGCGCGATCCGCTCGTCTTCGGCCAGCCCACGAGACCGCGCTCAGCGAGCACCTCCTGCGCGACGTACGCGACGTCGACGATCTGTGACCAGTCGACGCCCGGCATGGGGTCGAGGTCGACGCGGAGTTCGTCGGGGTGATCGAGGTCTTCGGCGCGCACGGCGTGCGGGTTCAGGTCGAGGCATCCGAGATTCACGATCCACGCGAGCCCGGCCGCATCGCGCACGACCGCCTCCTCTGCCGACGTGCCGCGCCGGTAGTGGAGCGTGACGGTGTCGATGAAGTCGGGGTGGTTCTCAGGCACGCGCTTCTGGAAGAAGGCCTCCTTGTCGATGCCCTTCACGAAGCGCTTGAGCACCATGGGCCGACCACCCGCGCCGCGCAGCGCGCCGTCGGCGACGGCGAGGTAGTACTCGACGAGGTCGAGCTTCGTGAGTCCGGGCTCGGGGAACACGATCTTGTCGGGGTGCGACACGCGCACCTCGTGTCCGTTCGCCTCGACGAAGGTCTCCGCTCTGCCTGCCATCTTCGTCACGCTAGCGAGTGCCGGATGCAGCGGCCAGGGGTTGCGCGAGACCTGCCAGCCCACCCACCCCACCCCCCCGGCGTCGAGTGCACGACGTCGCGCCGAGTGCACGACTTCGCCGCGCCCCCAACTCGTGCACTCGACGGCAAGTCGTGCACTCGGCGAAGAGGCGAGGGGCAAGAACGGGGGTCAGGGGCGGGGCAGAACGGAACGAGGGGCCGCCCGACCGGGCGACCCCTCGTGAAGAAACGTGCGTCAGCCGTCGCCGCGTGCGATGGCGAGGATGCGCAGGATCTCGATGTACAGCCAGACGACCGTGACCATGATGCCGAAGCCGCCCAGCCAGCCGTACTGACGGGGGGCGCCGTTGCGCACGCCCTGCTGCACCTGGTCGAAGTCGAGCACGAGCGAGTACGCCGCCATGATCACGACGAGCACGCCGATGATCAGGCCGAGCGGGATGCCCATGACCTTGTTGCTCAGGAGGCCGAAGGCCCCACCGGCGATCGGCACGTTGAAGATCATGAGGCCGACGTTGATCAGCGAGAACACGAGGTAGCCGATCATCGCGATCATGAAGATCTTCGTCGCGCGCTTCGACGCGCGGACCTTGCCGCTCGCGAAGAGCGCGAGGGTGACGCCGACGACCGTCAGAGTCGCGAGCGTCGCCTGGAAGACGATGCCCGGCCAGATCATCTCGAAGAAGGCCGAGATGCCGCCGACGAAGAGACCTTCGAAGGCCGCGTACGCGAAGATGAGCCCGGGGCGCACCTTCTTGCGCGACGTGAAGATCACGGCCATCGCGAGGATGAAGCCGCCGAACGCGCCGATGATCCACGGCAGGATCGTCGGGCTCGGGTTCGCCGGGGTGACGCCGGCCATCGTCCAGATCCAGCCGACGACGGCGGTCACGAGCAGGATCGCGAACAGACCGAGCGTCTTCCAGACGGTGTCCTCCACCGTCATGCGACCCGTCTCGATCGCACCGGCCGGGGGTGCCGCGAAGGCGCCTTCGAGCTGGGCGTTGGCTGCGGCATCCGTCGCTGCGTGCTGTGCCGACGAGAACTGGGTCTGACCGCCGATGGTCGCCGCCTGTGGTCCGCCGGGGTACGACTGAACGGCGCGCTGGTCCTGGAACGCCGGGTTGTTGAATGCGGGGTTGTTGAGGGCCACTGCTCTCACACTCCAAAGTCGGGAAAGGACAGCTGAGCGCTGTTGATCAACGATATCGGACGCGAGGCGGGCTGAGGCCCGGCATGGCTGTGAGAAGCCCAAGACCGGATGCGGTGCCCGCCGCCCCGCGATGGCCCGCTTGTAGCCTGGGACCGTGCCTCGTCGGCGTCCGCTCGTGATCGGACATCGCGGTGCGCCCGGGTATCGTCCGGAGCACTCGCGCTCGTCGTACGACCTCGCGCTCGCGATGGGCGTCGATGCCGTCGAGCCCGACATCGTCGTGTCGAAGGACGGCGTGCTCGTCGTGCGGCACGAGAACGAGATCTCCGGAACGACGGACGTCGCGGCCCGCCCCGAGTTCGCGGATCGGCGCACGACGAAGTCGGTCGACGGCGTCTCGCTCACGGGCTGGTTCACCGAGGACTTCACGTGGGATGAGCTCGCGACACTGCGGTGCCGCGAGCGGCTTCCGGAGCTGCGCACCGTGAGTGCGTCGTTCGACGACCGTCAGCCCGTGCTGCGGCTGCGCGATGTGCTCGACCTCGTCCGCGCCGCGTCGCTCGAGCAGGGACGCGAGATCGCGGTCGTGCTCGAGATCAAGCACGCCACCTACATGGAGGCGCTCGGGTGGGACCTCGCGGAGCTCATCGTGAACGAGCTGCGCGATGCGGGGTGGGCGGACGGGCGGCATCCGCTCGTGATCGAGGCGTTCGAGGCGACGATCCTCGACCGGCTGCGGGAGCGCGGCATCCGCGGTTCGTACATCTACCTCATCGAGGCGAGCGGAAAGCCGTACGACCTCGTCGCACGGCTCGGCCGGCACGCGCCGACCTACAAGCGCGAGGTGAGTCCGGCAGGCCTCGACGCGCTCGTCGGCCGCGTGGACGGGATCAGCGTCGACAAGCGGCTCATCCTCGCACCCGATCGCTGGGGGCGCACGTCGGGCCCGGCCCCGCTCGTGCGCGAGGCGCGCGAGCGCGGGCTGCGCGTCTTCACGTGGACGGTGCGTCCCGAGAACGCGTTCCTCATCGCCCAGTTCCGCGGCCAGGGCGGCAGGGCCGCGTTCGGGGACTACGAGGGGGAGTGGGGCGTCATCCGCGACGCGGGCCTCGACGGCGTGTTCGTCGACCACCCCGACCTCGGCGTGGCGTTCTTCGGGTCGTAGGCGGTGCCGGCCGCAGGCGGAGCAGGGTACGCGAGAGACCGGATGCGCGGAACCCCTGCGCGCGACGCGTCGATGCGCCCGCACAGTGGTCCCTTCCAGGGACGAAGAAGGAGACCACATGTTCTTCCACAAGCAGGAGCTCCAATACAAGGCGAGCCCCGCCAAGCCCGACGCGATCTTCGCGCGGCGTATGCAGGAGGTGCTCGGGGGCCAGTACGGCGAGATCACGGTCGCGATGCAGTACGGGTTCCAGGCGTGGAACTGCCACATCCCGGGCAAGTACCGCGACCTGCTGTACGGCATCGGCGCGGAGGAGTTCGGGCACGTCGAGATGCTCGCGATCATGATCGCGCAGCTGCTCGAGAAGGCTCCCGTCGAGCAGTCCGAGGTGGCCGCGGCGGCCGACCCCGTCGTGGGTGCGGTGCTCGGCGGCATGGACGTGCAGGCGGCGATCGTCGCCGGCGCGGGCGTGCGGCCCGTCGACAGCAACGGCAACCCGTGGCAGGGGTCGTACATCACCGCGAGCGGCAACCTGCTCGCCGACTTCACCGCGAACGCGAACGCCGAGATGCAGGGCCGTGTGCAGGTCGCCCGCATCTACAACATGACCGACGACGACGGCGTGCGCGACCTGCTGTCGTTCCTGCTCGCGAGGGACACGATGCACCAGAACCAGTGGATCCGCGCGGCGCAGGAGCTGCGCGAAGAGGGCGTCGAAGACCTTCCGGTGCCGAGCAACTTCCCGCTTGCGCGCGAGCGTCGCGATGTCGCGTACGAGTACATCAACTTCTCGGACGGAGCCGCCGCAGCGGAGGGCTCGTGGGCCTCGGGGCCGACGCCCGACGGCAAGGCCGAGTTCACCTACCTCGACGGACCCGAGACGGCCGTGCCCATGCCGCCGCCGACGACGCCCGACCCGCGGTTCTACGGCACGGACGGCAAGCCGAACATCGTCGACAAGGCCGAGGGCGCCATCAAGGACAAACTCAGCGAGAAGTGACGGATGCCGCGGGCCCGGCGCCGAGTGCGCCGGGCCTCTTCCGTGCCGCCGCCGCCTGTCAGTCGGACTCGACCGAAGTCGTGTGGTGCGGCAGGCCGACCGGCTTCGACTCGCTCGAACCGCGCTGGCGCAGGTAGATCGACAGCGCGATCATCGCGCCGACCGCGAGGAACTCGGACTGCCAGTTCTGGAGCGTGCGCGACCAGAAGTCCGGTGTGCCGAGGTACTCGAGCCACGTGATCGGCGGCTGGCCGTGCTGCGCGTTCTCGGAGTTCATCACGACGGTGCCCGCGAGCGACTGCGCGAGCCACGACAGCACGAACACCGTGCCCATCACGAGCAGGAGCGAGTTCGAGAACACGACCTGCCGGAACCCGCGAGCGCGGGCCCACGACGGCGAGTCCTCGCGTGAGTGCTCGCCGACCATCTGCTCCTCGTCGCTGCCGGCGCCTTCGTCGCCGGGCTTCTTCGACTCGGGCGAGCCGCGCTGAACGAGCCAGATCGTGGCGGCGATGAAGAGGAAGAACTGGAGGAACTCGGACTGCCAGTTCTCGGCGATGTCGACGATGAACTCCGACGAGGTGACGAACGAGCCGAACGACACGAACGCCTGTCCGTGCTCCTGCAGTTCCTCGTTGTGCTCGAGGAAGCCGGCGATCGACTGGCCGACGAGCGTGACGAGGAAGAGGGCGCCGAACAGGATGCTGAGGGCGTTGTCTCTGAGCGGGCGCACGCGATCACCGCCCCGTGAGGGGGAGGATGATCATGTACGCGAGCCCGACGGCGAGCACCGCGATCCACGACCAGAACACGGCGGCCTCGCCGATCCGCGCTCCTTCATCTTCCGGTGTGAAGTGGGCCATGATGCCGCCTTTCGACGCGCATCCCGCTCGGTTGCGGGACCATCGCCTCGATCCTGGGGCCGTGCGGTGCGCGCGGGCAGGCCGTTGACAGGCGGGCTGGGAGTGGATAGCGACGGATGCGGCGGCTGCGGCATCCGCCCCGTCACAGTGCGTCCATGTCCCAGTCGATCATGCGACCCGGTTCGGCGGGCGGCGGGCGCAGGCGGCGCATGCGGGCCCGCAGATGGTCGACCACGGCGTCGTCCACGAGCTCATCCTGGCCGTCCTCGTGCGTGCTCTTGGCGACGATCTGACTCGACGGCCCGACGAGGAACACGGCGGTGCCGGCAGATCCGTCCTTCTCGCGGATCGGGATCTCGACGCTCTCGGCCGTCCCCACCGAGGCCAGCGCTTGGCTGTAGTCGACGAGGGCGAGGGCGATGTCGTCCCCGGTGAGGTACTCGCCTCCCGCGTAGATCAAGAGCTTCATGCTTCGTGCCTAACAGGGGATGGCGCCTGTGCGTGTGGCCCTTGCACCAGGGGAGGGCATCTGTTACCCGCCCGCGGACCGAACCTGGGAGGGCCGCACATGTCCACCGCGTAGCGTTCGACATATGCCCGAATCGTGGGAGCACTTCCTCCATCTCGTCGTCGGACGCGTGCGCCGGCACGAGAAGCTGCCCGATCTGCGGCACCTTCCGTCGCGACGCGTAGCCCTGGAGCGCACCCACTTCGTCGTGAACGACCCGGAGCGGCGGCACCTGCGGAGCCGGCTCTACGTCGTGCGTCACGAGCAGGTTCGGCGCAGGTCGAGCCTCGCGGTGTTCTCGAACGGCCGCCGCGTGGGCTACCTCCCCGAGCGGATCGCCCGCACGATGGCGCCCCTCATCGAGGAGCTCGGCGGCGCGGTGGTGGTGAACGGCGCCGGCGCCGGCGGCGGCAGCATCCGCCTCCGCGTCGATGTGCCGACGCTCGAGGCGATGGGTGAGTTCGCCCGCTCGCACAGCCCGGAGTAGACGACCCCCGCCTCGACCCGGATCCGCCGGGACCAACGGCCCACCCTCGGGCGCGCGATTCCGCGAGCGTGGAGGTGTACCGGATCGAGGAGGACCGCATGGGAAACGTGATCTCGCTCGCGGCCATCACGATGGCCGATCTGCCGCAGGTGGGTGGGAAGAACGCGTCGCTGGGCGAGATGATCACCCAGCTCGAGGGCACCGGTGTGGTCGTTCCGGGAGGCTTCGCCACGACGGCGTCCGCCTACCGCCGCTTCCTCGCTGTGAACGGGCTCGCTGACCGGATCGAGCAGGCGCTCGCGGAGCTCGACGTCTCGGATGTCGCGCGCCTTGCCGAGGTCGGCGCGGCCATCCGCGGGTGGATCCTCGAGCAGCCGCTCACCGAAGACCTCGAGCGCGACATCCGCGCGGCCTACGCCGACCTCATCGCGCACGAGAGCGCCCCCGACACGGTGACCTGGGCGGTGCGTTCGTCGGCGACGGCGGAGGATCTGCCGGATGCCTCGTTCGCCGGCCAGCAGGAGACCTACCTGCACATCGCGGGCATCGAGAACATCCTGGAGGCGATCAAGAAGGTGTTCGCATCGCTCTACAACGACCGCGCCATCGCGTACCGCGTGCACCAGGGCTTCGCGCACTCGGATGTCGCCCTCTCGGCGTCGGTGCAGCGCATGGTGCGCTCCGACATCGGAGCATCCGGCGTCATCTTCACCGTCGACACCGAGTCGGGCTTCCGCGACGCCGTCCTCGTGACGAGCGCATACGGATTGGGCGAAGCGGTCGTGCAGGGGGCGGTCAACCCCGACGAGTTCCTCGTCTACAAGCCCGGACTGCGGGCGGGACGCGCCGCCATCCTGCGGAGGCGGCTCGGCCAGAAGGCGACGGCCCTTCGGTTCGCCGGGCAGCACACCGTCGAGCACAGCACGGTGTTCGAGGACGTTCCGGATGCCGATCGCGAGCGCTTCAGCATCACCGACGCCGAGGTGACGGAGCTCGCCCGGCACGCGCTCGTGATCGAGGAGCACTACGGCCGCCCGATGGACATCGAATGGGCGCGCGACGGCATCGACGGTCGCCTGTACATCCTGCAGGCGCGACCCGAGACGGTCGTCTCGCGTGAAGACGGTGCCGTGCTCGACCGCTTCGTCATGCACGACCACGGCGAGGTGCTCGCCTCCGGACGTGCGATCGGGCAGCGGATCGGCGTCGGTCGCGTGCGCGTGCTGTCGTCGATCGCGCAGATGGACCGCGTCGAGACAGGGGATGTGCTCGTCGCCGACATGACCGACCCCGACTGGGAGCCGATCATGAAGAAGGCGGCCGCCATCGTGACCGATCGCGGCGGGCGCACGTGCCATGCGGCGATCGTCGCGCGCGAACTCGGCATCCCGGCCGTCGTGGGCACGGCGACAGCCACGACCGACCTCGTCGACGGCGACCTCGTCACCGTGAGCTGTGCCGAAGGCGATGTGGGGCACGTGTACGCGGGCCGCGCCGAGTTCACCCACGAGAAGACGCGGGTGGACCGGATGCCGCCGGTCGGCGTCGACCTCATGATGAACGTCGGCACGCCCGACCAGGCGTTCGCGTTCTCCGCGCTCCCCAACGAGGGAGTCGGGCTCGCGCGGCTCGAGTTCATCATCAACGAGTACGTCGGCGTCCACCCGCAGGCGCTGCTGGATGCTTCGGCCGGAGGGGCGGGTCTGGACGATCGGCTGCTCGCGGCGATCGAGGCACGGACGAAGGCGTACGGCTCGCCGCGCGAGTACTTCGTCAAGCGGCTCGCGGAAGGCGTCTCGACGATCGCCGCGGCCTTCGCGCCCAAGCCGGTCATCGTGCGCACGAGCGACTTCAAGACGAACGAGTACGCGCACCTGCTGGGCGGAGACCGCTACGAGCCGAACGAGGAGAACCCGATGCTCGGCTGGCGTGGCGCGTCGCGCTACGTGACGGAGGCGTTCGCCGACTCCTTCGCGATGGAATGCGAAGCCTTGAAGTATGTGCGCGACGACATGGGGCTCGACAACCTGCAGATCATGATCCCGTTCGTGCGGACCCTCACCGAAGCCGAGGCTGTCGAGCGCGCGCTCGCCGCGAACGGTCTGCGGCGGGGTGAGAACGGGCTGAAGGTCATCATGATGTGCGAGATCCCGTCGAACGCGCTGCTCGCCGACCGGTTCCTCGACCACTTCGACGGGTTCTCGATCGGGTCGAACGACATGACGCAGCTCGTGCTCGGTGTCGACCGCGACTCCGACCTCGTCGCCGGATCGTTCGACGAGCGCGACCCCGCCGTGCTCGCCGTTCTCGAGCTGGCGATCGACGCGTGCAACCGCCGTGACAAGTACATCGGCATCTGCGGTCAGGGGCCGTCGGACCACCCCGACTTCGCCGAGTGGCTCGTGGCGCGCGGCATCCGGTCCATCTCGCTGAACCCCGACACGGTCGTCGAGACGTGGATGCGGCTCGCGGAGCTGGGCGCTCGCGTTCCGGCCGCGTGAGCCACGTGGTCGCGTGACGATGCCCGGCACCTGAGGGTGCCGGGCGTCGTCGTATCGGCTGTTACGTCACCGTGCGGCGGCGGGCGCGAGCAGCGCGGCGAGCCGGATGCCCCAGCCCCGCGCGCGCTCGACTTCACCCGGCAGCAGGTGGCTCTTGCGGTCGACGAGAAAGCTCATCGGCTCGGCGAGCCGCTCCGACCCGAGCCTCGTCAGGCGCTTGTCGATCACGGCGGCGGCGGAGCCGGTGAAGATCCGCGGCATGTCCGCACGCGTGTCGAATGCGACGTGGCGCGCGACACGCGGCTCGTGCTTCTTGAGCCAGTCGCGGATGCCGGGATCCCCGAGCCGGGTCTCGAGCTCGAGCTCGAGCTGATCCCGCAGCACCCACTGCACCGCCTCGGCGCGCGTCGCCGCGCGACTGAGGCTGTGCGCGTGGGTCGGGCCGCCGACGATGAGCAGGGCGACGTCGTCGGCGACGGGCCCCGCTTCGGTGACCGGCGTGACCGTCACGTCATGCGTCGCGCGGATGCCGTCGGCGATCGCCTCGGCGATGCGCCGGGTTCCGCCGAACATCGACTCGTACACGATCAGGACCGTGTCGGCGGGTGTCTTGTTCATGGTGTGCTCCTTTGGCGGGCAGTCGTCAGATCGCCGCCCATCCGCCGTCGACGGGGATGATGGCGCCCGACACGTTCGATGCCTCGTCGCTCAGCAGCCACGTGATCGCAGCGGCGAGCTGCTCAGGCTGCGCGACGGCGGGAACGTTCGTCTGCAGGAAGGGTCCGATGCGGGTGGCTCCCCACTCGGAGTGGAAGGGCGCCTCGATGTTCGTGGCGACCGGCCCGGGCGCGACGGCGTTGCAGCGCACGCCCTTCGGGGTGTAGTAGAACGCCGTGCTGACCGTGAGGCCGTTCACGGCGTGCTTCGAGGTGGTGTACGGCGTGCCGGCGGCGGATCCGCGTTGGCCCGCCTCCGACCCGACGTTGACGATGCTTCCGTGACCCTGCGCGATCATCGCGGGGAGCACGGCGCGGATGAGCCTCATCATGCCGGTCACGTTGACGGCCATGACGCGGTCCCACGTGGCATCCGAGATGTCTGCCGTCGGTTCGAAGCCGTCCATGATGCCGGCCACATTGGCCAGCCCGTCGATGCGGTCGCCGGCGGCCTCCACGATCGGTGCGATCGCCGCGGGATCGGCGATGTCGGCGGTGACGGTGACGATGTCGCCGTCGACCTCCTCCGCGAGGTTCGCGAGGCGCTCCTCCGACACGTCGACCGCGACGACGCGGCACTCCTCGGCCGCGAGCCGCTCGACGGTGGCCCGGCCGATTCCCGAGCCCGCGCCGGTGATGATGACGGTCTTGCCGGTGAAGCGAGGTGCGATGTTGTTCATGTCACTCCTTCGTCTCGAGGCAATTCCACCGTCGGAACGGGACGGATGCCGGGCCGATGGTCCCGTCGGGTTCGCCGTGCGACGGGACCAACGGCCCACTTCGCAGGGGTACGTCGGACGTAGCCTCGCGATGGAAGCAGCGAGGGAGGCCACTGATGGAACGCATCGTCATCGGCTACGACGGCAGCCCGGCATCCGTATCGGCTCTGGCATGGGTCGCCGCGCGCGCGGCGCGAGAGAACGCCGCCGTCGATGTCGTCAACGTCGTGTCGCGATCGGACAAGGATCGAGCGGCGGCCCTGGATGTGCTGGGCGACGCCGAGGAGTACCTGCGCGAGCGCGTGCCCGGCCTCGAGGTCGAGCTGCATCGGCTCGAGGGCGGCATCGCCGACGAGCTGGCCGAGTTCGCCGACGAGGCGGACCTGCTCGTGGTGGGAGTGACCCCGGGCCGTCCGATCCGCGCCGCGGTCGCCGGCGCGATCCCGTTGCGGCTGAGCACGCGCGCCCGCGTTCCGGTCGCGCTCGTTCCCGCAGGGTGGGTCGAGGAGGACGAGCCGATCACGGTCGGCATCGCCGACGACCACTCGTCCGACGCGGCGCTCGCGTTCGCGACGAGGGAGGCTCGCCGCACCGGCGCGCCTCTGCGACTCGTGCACGCGTGGCTCATGCCCACGCCCGCGTTCTACGGCAGCACGGCACTCGTCGAGACGCCCGAGACCGTCATGGCGGCGCACCGCGCCGTGCTCGACGAGGCGCTCACGTGGGTGCTCGAGCGCAGCTCGACGTTGTCGATCCAGACCGAGCTCATCCGCGACAGCCGCTCGGCTGCGCTGCTGCGCTACTCGGGTCGCTCGTCGATGCTCGTCATCGGAACCCACCACCGCGGCATGCTCGCCGGGAGCATCCTCGGCTCGGTCGCGCAGGAGATCCTGTGGCACGCCGAGTGCCCGGTCATCGTCGTTCCGAACGAAGCCGGCGTGGAGCGCTACGAAGACATCGTCTGAATCGGATGCCGCGCTACGGCGCGCGCGAGCCGGACGGTCGCGGCGGGTCGCGGTGCTCGAGCTCGAACACCGCGGCCTGCGTGCGCCGCTCGAGGCCGAGCTTCGTCAGCAGCGACGACACGTAGTTCTTGACGGTCTTCTCGGCGATGCCGATCCGCTCGCCGATCTGGCGGTTGGTGAGCCCCTCCGCGATGAGGTGCAGGATCTGGCGCTCCCGGAGCCCGAGCGAGCCGAGGCGGGGATCCTCGTCGTCGGCGCGATCGCGGATCTGCTGCGTCGCGCGCCGGACGACGCTCTCGTCCATGAGCGACCGGCCCGCGGCGACGGCGCGGATGGAGTCGACCAGGCGGTCTCCGCCGATCGTCTTGAGCACGTAGCCCGCGGCGCCGGCCATGACCGACGCGCTCACGGCGGTGTCGTCGTCGTACGCGGTCAGCATGAGGCACTTCACGTCGGGGACGCGTGAGCGGATGTCGCGGCACAGGTCGATGCCGCTGCCGTCCGGCAGGCGCACATCGAGCACGGCGACATCGGGCCGCGTCGCCTCGATGCGACCGATCGCCTGCCGCGCGGTGCCGGCTTCGCCGATGACCTCGAGGTCGGCCTGCGAGCGGATGAGGTCGGCCAGCCCGCGACGCACGATCTCATGGTCGTCTACGAGAAAGACATCGATCACGCGGGGTCGTCCTTTCGCGGGGTGGCGGTGCTCGGCAGAGGGACGCGCCAGATCGCACGGGTGCCCTCGCCGGGGGATTCGAGCGTGAAGGTTCCGCCGCGTCGCTGCGCCTTGTGGCCCAGGTTGTCGAGCCCGCTGCGGCGAGGCGTGTCGCCGATGCCGACTCCGTCGTCGTCGACGGTCACGACGACGTCGCCCTGATCGACGGCGAGCTCGATCGAGATCCGGTCGGCGTGCGCATGGCGGATCGCGTTGCTGAGCAGCTCGCGCGTCACGCCCACGACATCGTCGAAGAGGTCGCCCACGATGAGGTGGTCGACGGGACCGGAGAAGCGGATCGCAGCGGGTCGCCGCATCGATCCCGACATCTCGGCGACGACGTCGAGGATGCGGTGGCGGATCGCGGTCTCGTCGCGTCGTGAGAGTGCGAAGACCACGGTGCGGATCTGCGCGATCGCGTCGTCGAGCTGCTCGACGGACTCACTCAGTCGCTGCGCCTCGGGGCCCGGCGGCAGTGACGCGGCGACCGCCTGCAGCGAGAGTCCCGTGCCGAACAGCTGCTGGATCACGTGGTCGTGCAGGTCGCGCGCGATGCGGCTGCGGTCGTCGGCGAGCATCGCGCGCTGCGACTCCTCGCGGGCGACGGCCAGCTCGAGGGCGATGCCGGCGCGTGAGACGAAATCGGCGGCGCTCGCGATCTCGGACTGCGTCAGACGACGGCCGGAGGGCTCGCGCGCGATGCACACGATGCCCCACAGCCGAGCGTGCGTGCGCATCGGAGCGACGAGGGCGGGACCGGTGCCGGTCTCGTCGGCGATCAGGAGCACATCTGGCTCGGCATCCGCCCGATGTGTGATGATGCGCGCCTCGGCGTCTTCGAGCACGGTGCCCGCGCACACGTCCTCGGCGTCGACGACGAGCCCGCGAAGCTGCGCCTCGTCGTCGCCGCGTGCCGCCACGATGCGCAGTCGGCCCGAGTCCTCGTCGGTCAGCAGCACCGTGACCTTGTCGACTCCGGGCAGTTCGAAGATGCGGCTCGCGATGAGGTCGAAGGCCGTGTCCGTCGGCGAGGCGAGCAGCGCTGCGGAGAGCTCGGCCGCGGCCGTCATCCACCTCTCGCGCGTGCGGGCGAGGTCGAGGAGTCGGGCGTTGTCGATCGCGAATCCCGCCGTCGTGGCGAGCGCTGCGACGAGCTGCTCGTCCTCGTCGGTGAAGTCGGCGCCGTCGCGGCGATTGGTGAGGTAGAGGTTGCCGAAGACCTCGCCGCGCACACGGATCGGTACGCCGAGGAAGCTCGACATGGACGGGTGGTGCGCGGGGAAGCCGGCGGAGCGCTCGTCGTTCGCGACATCCGTCAATCTGATCGGTCGCGGGTCGGCGATGAGGGCTCCCAGGAGCCCGTGGCCGAACGGAAGGTGACCGATCTTGGCTGCCTGGTGTTCGTCCAGCCCGACGAAGATGAACTCCTCGAGTGCGTCGCGCTCGGGCGCGATGACACCCAGCGCGCCGTACTCCGCGTCGACGAGCGTGGTCGCCGCCTCGACGATGCGACGCAGCACAGTCGAGAGGTCGATCTCCTCGACGACGGACTGGGTCGCGGCCAGAAGCGCGCGTAGGCGCCCCTGTGTGCCTCGGACCTTCTCCGCCTGGGCGAGGAGGGCCGTCAAGGCCTCGTCGAGTTCGAGGCGGGGGCCGTCCGGAAAGGCGAGGCTGTCGTCCGCGGCCATGGCCGCCTTCCTTTCTTCCTCCGTGTCCACATTATGGCGGGGGAAGCGGAAGACGCCACAGCGAGCGTCTCAGCCGGAGGGCGTGTACGGCGCCGTGCCTTCCGGGAGCGGCGGATGCGACGGGATCTCGACGGGCCGCGTCGAGCGGGTCTGCTCGGATGCGGCATCCGTCACCTGGCTCGGGTCCGGGAGTTCGATCGGGGCCGTCGGCGTCGGGTCGGCATGGGGGATCGCGATCCCGGAACGGTCGGCGAAGCGCCGGCCCGCCGTGGTGCGCGGCGTGATCTTGAGGACGTGCTGCTTGTAACGGGGACTGGCCGTGACGACGTGGCGGATGCCGCTCCGCTCGATCTCGACCGCGTCGGTCACCCGGGCGGCCGTGCCTCTCACGACGACGCTCCACCAGCCGTACTTGTCGTGCCCGTCGACCTCGAACGCCGCCGCCGGCTGCGCGGCGAGGCGGACGACTTTGACGTCGGGCGCGCTGCGGATGTAGATCGCGCCCTGGTAGGCGACGAAGTTGACCGGGAAGATGTCGGGTCCGACGCCTTCCTCGAGCACGGCGAGTCTGCCGACACGCTCGCGCTCGAGGAGCTCCCAGCACTCGGCTGTCGAGAGGTGAGTGGACGTGGTCATTGGCCCATCCACCACGGCATCATCGGCCAGATCTGGTCCGGCAGGAGCACGAACACCCGCGAGATCGCCGTGGTCAGCAGCCACAGGCCGAAGCCGGCCGCCGTGATGATCCACGCGATCATCTTGTGCTCTTCGAAGTCCGGCAGAAGTCGACCTTCCTTGTCACGCTGCACGCCGGCGAGCGTGAGGATCAAGTCGATGAGCCACCAGATCCCGAGCCCTCCGATCGTGAGCAGCTTGAGGACCCCGGTGCCGATCTTCCCGAGATAGAAGCGGTCGACTCCGAGGAAGCCCAGCAGCCACGCGAACATCCAGGTCGCGATGAACGACCGCGGCGGCGGTGGGGCGGGCGGAGCGGGCGGAAGCGGTGGAGCCATGTACTCCGGCGCTCCCGTCGGGGGTGGGTACGTGGACATGCGTGCCTCCTTCGGCTCACCTCCACCATGGACGGGCCGGGAGGGGGAGGAGGGGCCGAAGGTCCCGCGGTCCGGGGGTCAGGCCTCCGCTTCGAGCGCGGGTGTCTCATCCGCGGCGGCAGGCTTCCGCTCGCCGCGGCCGAGCGGAATCGTCGTCAGCAGGCCCACCACGAGGGCGCCGATGCCGACCCACGCGGCGACCGCGACGCCCTGCGTGAGAGCTTCGCGCGCGGCATCCGCGATCGCCGCCGTCATCGGGTTCTCGGAGAGCTGGGCGATGAGCGCGCCCGCCGAGTCGGAGACGGCGTCGACGAGGTCGCCGATGCCCGGGTTCGCCGAGATCTCCTCGGTGAGGCGGGCTTCGGTGCCGGCGCGGAGAGTCGTGAACAGGGCGGTCCCGAGGATCGCGATGCCGAGCGCCGAGCCGACCTGGCGAGCGGTCGACTGGGTCGACGACGCCTGTCCCGACTTGTCGAGCGGCACGTCCGCGAGGATGAGCTGCGTGAGCTGCGCCGTCGCGAACCCGACGCCCATTCCGTAGAAGAACAGCGGCACGCCGGTGACCCACAGGGTCGAGTCGGGGCGGATGAGCAGCGCCATGACCGCGAGCGACACGATCTCGAGCACGATGCCGAGTCGCACGAGCTGCACGGGTGAGAGGTGTTTCGACAGCGAGTGGATGGAGCCGCTCGCGAGGAACGAGCCGACGGCGAGCGGCAGCAGGGCGAGTCCTGCCTGGAGCGCGTCCATCCCGAGCACGTACTGGAACCACAGCGGCAGCGACAGGATGAGCCCGAACTCGCCGAGCGAGACCGTGAGCGCCGTGACGTTGCCGTTGCTGAAGCTGGGGATGCGGAACAGCGTGACGTCGAGCAGGACCGACTTTCCGGATGCCACGCGCGACCGCTCCCAGAACACGAGCGCACCCAGCACGACGACGGCGGCGACGAAGAGCACGGGGATGACGCTGAACCCGCCGAGGCTGATCGGCGCGTCATCCGTCGCCATCCACCACCCGTAGGCGCGGCCCTCGATGAGTGCGAAGACGAGCATGCCGAAGCCGAGGACGGATGCCGCGGCCCCCAGCCAGTCGGTGAAGCGCGCCGTGTCGTGCTGACGCGACTCCGCGACGCACACGAGCAGCCCGACGATGACGAGGATGCCGAACGGCACGTTGATCCAGAAGGCCCAGTGCCACGAGAAGGCGCTCGTGAGCCATCCGCCGAGGACCGGGCCGACCGCGGCCATCGAGCCGATCGTCGAGCCCCACACGGCGAACGCGATGCTGCGCTCGCTGCCGCGGAAGGTCGCGTTCAGGAGCGCGAGGGTGGTCGGGAGGATCATCGATCCGCCGATGCCCTGCAGGGCGCGCGCCGCGATCAGCCACGTGCCGGTGGGGGCGAACGCGCACAGGATGCTCGACCCGACGAAGATCGCGAGACCGATGATGAGCAGGCGTCGCCGCCCGATGCGGTCGCTCATCGTGCCCCACACCATCAGCAGGGCGGCGAACACGAGGGTGTAGACCTCCTGCACCCACTGCACCTGGGTCGTCGTGAGGTCGAGGGACGAGATGATCTCGGGCATCGCGACCGACACGATGGTCGCGTCCATGATGATGAGGGCGACCCCGAGCGAGATCGCCGCGAGGCCCCACCAGCGCAGGCGGTGGTATCGATCGGTCGCGGGATTCACGAAGGGACACGATACACCGTTTTCCCGACAGGTTGTCGGGAAGGTGGCCGGTCGGGGTGGATCGCGAGGATAATGGCCGGATGCCGAAGATCTCCGCCCCCACCGTCGCCGAGCACCGCGCCATGCAGCGCGCCGCGCTCGTGCGCGCGGGCGAAGAGGTGCTGCTCGCCGCGGGGCTCGCCGGTGTCACACCCCGCAGCGTGTGCGAGCGCGCAGGAATGTCGCGGTCGAGCTTCTACGACTACTTCGCCACGAAGGACGACCTGCTCGTCGCGATCGCGATCGACGCGATCGAGCGGTGGGACGCCGAGATCGAGGACGCCCTCGCGGGCATCGAGCCGGGGCTGCCGCAGTTGCGGGCATTCGTCGACGCGACGATGGCGATGACCGCCGAGGGCAAGCACGCTCTCGCGGGCGTGCTGCGGGAGGCCGACCTGAGCCCGAGCCGGCTCGAAGACCTCATGACACTGCACGACGCGCTGCTGCGACCCGTGCTTCGAGTGCTCGGCGATCTCGGCGTGGAGGAGCCGCAACGCGCGGCGGTGCTGCTCGAGGGTGTTCTCGGAGCCGGCATCCGGCTCGTGTCGCATGGAACCGATCACCGGGTGGTCGCCGATGACGTGTACCGGATGCTGACGGAGGGGTTGGTCTCGTAGGGGGTTGGTCTCGTAGGGGGTCGCCTCGCGGGGAGTCAGGCTGTCGGCTTCAACGGGCAGAAGATCACCGTGCGCGTCTGGTCGTCGGGCGTTCCGGGTGGGCTCCAGTACTCCTCCCACATCGTGGACTCGTCGATCTCGCGTCCGTGCAGCGCCATGGCCGAGGCGATCGCGTCGTATGCCTTTGACACGTCCGGGTACGCGCCCATGTGTTCGGTTGTCGCGACCTCGGCCTCGGGCAGCTCGTCGGGCACGACCGCGCCGGCCGGCTCGATCGCCGCGGGAACGACGAAGCCGGCGGACACCATGAGGGTCCCGGCGGTCGGGTCGATCTCGGAGTACCGGCCGATCGCGGGTCCGTCGCCGAGCAGTCCGCGCGGCCCGAGAGCACCGACCACCTGCGCGAAAGCCGACCCCATGAACGCCGGTATCTCGTCGAAGGTCGTGCGAGTGCGCACCACTGCGATGTCGCGGCGCGGGGCCTGGGTGATCTGCACGTCGTAGTCCATTGCGTCCCCTCACCGCGGGCGCCCCGCACGCTCGCTTGGCGATCAGAGTAGGACCGCGCGCTCGTCGTGAGGAGGACCTTCGGCCTGCGGCATCCGCACCCTTTCGATTTGGAGTTCGGCGCGTTTGGTGACACACTGTCGGTATCTTTCCGACACTCTGTCGGAGCAATCCACTCCCCGAAGGTGCTCATGTTCCTTGCCCTGCGTGAGCTGCGGTTCGCCCGCGGCCGCTTCACTCTGATGGGCATCGTGATCGCGTTGATCTCGGTGCTCGTGGTCATGCTGTCCGGCCTGTCGTCGGGCCTCGTCAATGACGGCGTCTCGGGTCTGAAGGCGATGCCCGCGACGGTGTTCGCGTTCGACGAGGGGACGATGACCGACAACGCGTTCAGCCGGTCGGTCGTCGACGATGAGCAGCTCGCCGTGTGGCAGGACGCCGACGGTGTCGCCGAGGCGGAGCCCATGGGCGTGAACATCGTCAACGGCGTGACCGACGACGACACGCAGATCGACCTCACGCTGTTCGGTGTCGAGCCTTCCGGGTTCCTGTCGCCGGAGGTGTCGTCGGGCGACGGGCTCGGCGCCGTCGACGGAATCGTCGTGTCGGAGCCGCTGCGCGACGCCGGCATCTCGGTCGGAACCGTCATCACGCTCGATCGCCTCGACGTCGAGCTGACCGTGGTCGGGTTCACCGAGGGCCAGGCGACGTTCGGCCACGTCGACGTCGCGTACCTGCCGATCGACACGTGGCGACTCACCGCCGCGGGTCAGTCGCAGCCGGGGGCACCGACGCAGGAGCAGATCGATGCGCTCGACTTCGGGTATTCAAGTGTCGTGGCGCTGAAGGCCGCTGACGGTGCTTCGGTCGATTTCGAGGCGGTCGATGCGCATGCCGGCACCACGACTATGACGCTGACCGAGGCGTTCAACGCATCGCCGGGCTATGAGGCCGAGACGCTGACGCTCAGCATGATCCAGGTTTTCCTCTACGTGATCTGCGCGCTCGTCGTCGGGGCGTTCTTCACGGTGTGGACGATCCAGCGCACGCACGACATCGCGGTGCTCCGCGCGGTCGGCGCGTCGAGCCGGTACCTCCTGCGCGACAGCCTCGCGCAGGCGGCGATCCTGCTCATCGGGTTCACGGCGCTCGGCGTCGCGGCCGGTGTCGGAATGGGCGCGATCATGCCGGATGCGATGCCGTTCGATCTCGAGTTTGAGCCGATCGCCGTGGCATCCGTTCTGACAATCGTGCTCGGTCTGCTCGGTGCCGCGGTGGCGGTGGTTCGGATCACGCGGGTCGACCCCGCTCGTGCCCTGGGAGGACAGCGATGAATGACTTTGATGTGGCGCCCGCGCTCGAGGTGACGGATGCCGTGCTGGAGCTCGGCGACGGGGACTCGCGCGTGCGCGCGCTCGACTCGGTGTCGTTGACGGTGATGCCGGGGGAGTTCGTGGCGATCGTCGGGCCCTCGGGGTCGGGGAAGTCGTCGCTGCTCGCGATCGCGGGGGCTCTGGGGCGGCCGGATTCGGGTGTTGTGAAGGTGCACGGGACCGACCTGGGGTCGCTGTCGCGTCGGGCACGGACGCGGTTCCGGCTGCACAACATCGGGTTCGTGTTCCAGTCGGGTAACCTGCTGCCGGCTCTGACCGCAGCGGATCAGCTGCGGCTGGCGGGGCGGCTCGCCGGTAACCGGCACGTCGATGCCGAGGCCCTGCTCGCGTCGGTCGACATGGCGCACCGCGCGGGTCACCGGCCTTCGGAGCTGTCGGGTGGCGAGCGCCAGCGGGTCGGGATCGCCCGAGCGCTGGTGAACTCGCCGAGCCTCCTTCTGGTGGACGAGCCGACCGCGGCGCTGGATCGTCGGCGGAGTCACGAGGTCGTGCAGCTGCTTGCCGACAAGGCGCACGCGTCGGGGGTTGCTGTCGTGATGGTGACGCACGACCGGGATGTGCTGGAGCACTGTGACCGGGTTGTGGAGATGGTGGATGGGAGGCTGGGGGTTCCTGCCGGCGTGTGACCAGCCGCGGCCGCATTCGCGCAATTCAGCGTCAGCTGAGGTCGACGCTTCGGATCAGCCCTCGGCCATCCCGCTCGATGCGGCCCGTGTTGAGTCCGCGTTGCAGCCCTGCCGTGAGGCGGGACGACACGCCCTCGGTGAGGCGCTTGCCTCCGAACAGAGCGAGCGCCTGCCGTTTGATCTCTTCCTCACCCATGCCTCCGCCAAGCTCGGCGACCACCGCCATCGCGTTCGCGATCTCGTCCAGCGGCACGTGATCGAGGTTTCTACCATCACCTGGTTGGCTGCGGCGGACTTCTCGCCATTCCACAGGATCGATCCCGGTGGGCCACGCGCATGACTTGTCCGTCGTTCGCAGATACGCCGACGGTAGGCAACGAAGGATCGCGTCAGCGCGTGCCGCATTGACACGGCTCAGCCCGAAAGCCTCCGCGGCGAGGCGCGCCAGCCGCATCTTGTGGATGGGCCCTTCCTTCTGGATGATCTCGCGCAACACGGCGCGGACCTTATCGGCTGCGGCCTGATGTGGCAGACGGTCGAGCGTGTCGGTCGTCCCGAATCGCTTGGGTTCCCACTCGACGTACTGCCGAAGGTGCCGATGGCGCAGTTCGGTCTGCTGCGGACGTTGCGGCACGCTCTCTCCCGCAGAACGAACGACGCCGGCCCCGGCGTCGGCGTGGGGCCGCGCGACCACAGCCGTCCGAATGGCCGAGCCATCTGAAACCGGGTTGGCGGCATCGTCTGCTTCGAATTTGCGGAGCCGATGCTCCGCGCCGGCCCTCACCACGGCCGCTTTCAGACGTGCCAGGGTCTGCTCACGCTGCTGTAACCACTCGGGAAGCCACACGCGTTCGACTGCGGGCCATTTCATCAGGCCCTTGAGTACCTCGACGGGAAGCCCGTCGCGATCCGCCACCGTGCGCCGGGATCGCCATCCTTCGCCGTCGAGAAGCACCGCGACCAGCGGCTGCCCCGGATCGGCGGCATCCGCGATCGAGATGTCGACTCGGAAATCCGACAGACCGACGTCCGTGGACACAGCGAAGCCCGACGCCCGCAGTTCGTCGGCGATCTCGTCACGGTGACGATCGATCACGCGTTCACGGTGGGCGTCGTCGGTCACGGACTCGACACCAGTGGCCGCGAGCTCCAGGTAGCTCTTCAGGTGCTTGACGCCGATCGAGGAGGTCTCTTCGGCGCGAAGCTCCGAGGGGTCGAAGCTCGCGAAGAGAATCACCTGGCGGCGTGCGCGGGTGATGGCGACGTTGAGCCGTCGCTCACCGCCGGCGCGGGAGAGCGGTCCGAAGTTGAGCGGGACGACGCCGCGCTCGTTCGCGCTGAACGCGACCGAGAAGAGGATCGTGTCGCGCTCGTCACCCTGCACATTCTCGAGGTTCTTCACGAACAGGCCGTCTCGTGCGTCGAGTGCGGCCGCGAGCCGCTCGTCCGGATGCTCCCGCAGCAGCGTCTCGATGAGGGTCCGCTGCTGCGCGTTGAAGGTGATGATTCCGATCGACGGCGTCTCATGTGGGGATGCGGCGAACCTTCGGGCGACTTCCTGGACGATCGCATCCGCCTCGATGGTGTTGGTGCGGAGATCGCGACCTCGACCCGACCGATTGAAGTGTCCCGCCACCCGTACCAGGGAGATGCCGTGGTCCGCCTCGGCTTCTTCAGCCGACGGCCACGGCGCGGGGAACGATGAGAGCCTGCTGTCGTAGTACGCGTGGTTGCTGAACGCGATGAGCGCCTCGTCCTGACTGCGGTAATGCCATGACAGCCACTTGCGCGGAACCCGCGCCTGAACGCACTCCGTGAGGATCGACTCCTCGTCGGCCACGACGTCTGCGACCGACGAGGGGTCCGAGTCGATGTCGGTTCCCACCTCTGCGAAGCTCGTCGGCGGCATCTGCTTGCTGTCGCCGACGACGACGACCGAGGTGCCGCGGCCCATCGCGCCGACGGCATCCGCGACCCGGATCTGCGACGCCTCGTCGAAGACCACGATGTCGAAGAGCTTCGCCTTCGCGGGGAGGAAGCGTGCGACCGACTCGGGGCCCATCAGAACACACGGGGCGATCTGGATGATGAGGTCGCCGTAGTTCTCGAAGAGCGCGCGCACTGTCATGCCGCCGCGTTGACGTGCGAGCTGCCGCTTGAGCTCGCCCATCATGCCGCCCTCGTAGGACGGGTCGATCCGCCGGCGGGCGATGATCTCGGCCGGGATCCATCGGGGGAGTCCCTGCCGGATCGCCGCCGCGCTCGTGGTGAAGCGGTCGATCGTGCGATTGTGCGCCGATACGTCGAACGCTGTCATCGCCTGGCAGTCCGCGCGTTCGAGCATCGAGGCGTGGGCGATCCCCTTGTCGAGGGCGAGCGAGGCCAGGTCGGCGGGGATCGTGCCGGTCAGCAGCGCGTCGTGCGCCGAGGTCATCCCGAACCGGATGAGCGGCTCGAGATGGCGGCGGAAGGCCAACCACCGGTCGAGGGTGACCGGGGCGGTCGTGGTGACATTGCGAGTGCCGGCCGTCGACTCCCACGTGGAGAAGATGTCGGATTCACCCGCCCAGGTCGAGAAGGCATCCCTGTGATCCCCCGTGGGCTCTGCGAGGCCGCTCGCGGCCGCGAGAGCGCGCCACGCCGTCGCGAGCCGGGTGAGTGCGCCGCTCAGCTCACTGTCGGGACCGCTGCCGGCGTAGTACCGGCGAAGTCCATCTCGGATTGCGGGATCGCCGTCGGTCGAGGAGAGCGCCGACCCCAGCCGGACGCCCTCGTCGAGCGACTTCCGCGCCGGATCGATCCCCTCGCGGAGGTACGGGTTCCACTGGGGCGACACGAGCGGGATCGGAAGGCTCAGGAGCGCCGTGCGGAGCGAGTCGATCTCCTCCGCGGTCTGCGCGACCTCTCCGGTCAGGCTCGTCACCTGACGTGCAGGGAATGTGCGCGCGTCGACGTGAAGCGCAGGGCCGTACTGCAGGAGCACCGCACGCTGGCGCTTGCGGCGCCCGAAGAACCCCGATGCATCCGCCGCGAGCGCGGCCTGATGCGTCGCCTTCACGTCACCGTCGAGAACCTCCGGCCCGACCGACGCGAACCACGGGCGATCCGTGTTGCTTGTGTTCAGACGGTGTTGCAGTGCGGGTACCTCGCCGGACAGCGTGCGCGCGTACAGCGCATCGATGGCGTCGAGCGGATGCCGCTGCGCCGCCGCCAGCGTCGCCCAACGGTCGAGTTGGCTCGGGGCCGCCATGATCGCGAGCAGGCTGGGGTCGGGTTGCCGCATCCGCAACTCGGCGAGCGCCGAATCGAACTCCTGCGCGGCTGCGTGGATCGCGGCGGTGTCGAGCGGGGAACCCTCCCGGGTCGACACGAAGCCCCACGGGTGGAGGCGCGAAGGATGGGCGAGATCGGCCATCTCGGGGAGCGTTCGCAGCAGGTCGCGGAGATAGCGGAACTGCTCCTCTGTCCCGGTCGCGACGAGCGCGGCGGGGACCTCGAGGGAGTCGACGTCGTCGGCGGAGGCGAGGAGCTGCGCTCGCGCCGTGTACAGAGACAGCCCGGCGGCGTTCGGCTCGTGGAGACGCTGCGCGTAACGGCGGAGCGAGCCGCGACTGGTCGTCGCCGCTTCGGCGTCGGCCTTGAGCGCCGCCGTGTCGGGTCGTGCGATCGCGTCGATCGCGGCACGGATCTGTGCGCGGACCGCGCTCGGACGAGCGCCCTTGTCGTGAAGGTCGAGCGAGAACGGACCCAGGCCGACGGCGTCGAGTCGTTCCTTCACGACGTCGAGGGCCGCCCGCTTCTCGGCGACGAACAGGACGCGCTTGCCGTTGGCGAGCGAGTGCGCGAGCAGGTTGGTGATCGTCTGCGACTTGCCGGTTCCCGGCGGGCCTTCGAGCACGAAGGTGCGAAGGGCGTCCGCTTCGGCGACCGCCTCGAGCTGCGAGGAGTCGGCGGGAACCGGAACCGCGTTGCTCAGTGCATCGAGGTCGACGTTCGTCGGGGCGGGGAAAGGGTCGACGTATTCGGCCGTCGGCGACTCGATGAGATGCTTCACGAGCGAGTTCTGCGACAGGTCGGTCCAGTTCTCGTCGAGGTCCTTCCACAATCGGTACTTCGCGAATTGCAGGATCGACAGGTCGACCGTGTCCTCCACGGTGAACGGGAGTCGAGCCGCCGCAAGCGCGCGACGGGTCGCGGTGAACGCCGCGGCGAGATCGATACCGGAGTCGTCCTTCGCGGGATTGGCGAGCCCGGGGATGTCAAGACCGAAGCTCAGGCGAAGCTTCTCCAGGAGGCAATAGTTCGGGGTCGACTCACCGGCTTCGTCGAGGCTCAGCTTGAACGTCCTACCGCCTCCCGAGGCGTCGAGAGCGACCGGAACGAGAACGAGCGGCGATCGCAGCTCGCGGTCGTTGAACGTCCAACGCAGCATGCCGAACGCGAGGTAGAGGTTGTTCGCCCCCGTCTCTTCGACGATCGTCCGCGCCTTGTATGCAAGCGCGCGGAGTCGCGCGGTGTAGGTCGCTTCGGTGACCCCGACGTAGACCTGCTTGCGTTCGGTGAGCATTCCCGCCCGCGTCGGCTCGGGGAGGTCGTGGCCGAACCTGATGCCGCGATTGCGCTCGACGGTGGGGATGTGATCACTCGGTACGAGCGTGATCGCCGTCCCGTTGTTGACCATGTCTTCGAAAGTCGCCAGCGAAGGCTGGGGGACCGCGAGGGGATAGCCGGACTTGTCGCCGTAGTTGATGAGCCGGTTGCGCAGGCTCAGGTCGAGCAGGGCGTTCTTCCACTGGGCTACGCGTGGCGGGACGGCACGCGCGGGGCTCCCGGCAACGGCTTCTGCCGACGGCGCGTAGCCCAACGCTGTGGGTGCCTGCTTTACCGCGTACTCCGAGATGTGCACGTCGCCCGATTCGGTCACCGTCCGACTGGGCAGCGGATAGATGTCGGCGAGGCGGGCCTGCATGACGTCTGCTACGCCGCGAATCGACGAGATGTCGCCCGCGAGCGTGGTGACATGCGGCTCGCGTCGCGCGTCGGCGAAGGGCCTGGACGTGGCTCCGCCCGTGAGCAGGACCGTCTCCACGAGACCGATCTGGCCGATGCCGACGTAATTGACGACTTCCGCGACATCCATCTGAGCGGGGCCGTCGAGGCTCGCGTCTTCCCGCCAATAGCCGAGGAAGATGTGTCCTTCGATCAGCCACAGGGTCGCGTTGATTCCGGCTTCTTCCAGTGCGGCTGCGAGTGTCAGCGTGAGGTCGAGGCACGTACCTAGCCGTCCTTCGAGCACCTCGGCCGGCGTGCGGACCTTCTGCCCGTCGAGTCCCCAGCTCGCCGGAGGTTCGGCGTAGCGGATGTCGCGCGCCCGCATGCTTTCGTAGATCGCCTCGACGATCGCGTCCACGCGCTCACGAGAACCCTGCTGGTAGCCGTCGAGCGCCGAGCTTCCTGTCAGTTGCTGGAGACGGTCGGATGCCTCGCGGAGAAGCGGCGCGATCGCGGGAGACTGTGGCTGCACGAACGCCGCGAGCAGCTCGAGGCTGAGTTGGGGCGGATTCGCCCGCCATTGATTCGCGGCGAGTATGGTCACGTCGGTGTCATGCTGAGCGATCGTCGCGCCGGTCGGGTCCCGCAGCGTGACACGCACTACCCCTGGCATCGGATGTTCGACCGCCAGCATCCGGGCAGAATCGAGGACGAGGTCGGCGTTGCGCAGCGTCGTCGGCGTGGTTCCATCGAGATCGACGATGACGACTTTCGGGTCGCCGAGCGATCCGACCGCGCAGAGGGCCTCGACCTCCACCGAGGCGCCTCGCAGCTCCGGGCCGCGGTAATCGACGACGACTTCGTCGACGACTGCGATCGAATTGCGAGCGTGGGCGAAGCTCAAGTCCGGAAGGGTGCTGACGGTGATCGTCGCGACCGCGTTGGTGGCGGCGTTCGCATCAGCGAGGGCCGCTGCGGAGGACACCGCGGTGCTTGCGCTCGCTGGGCTTGCCGTGCGGTCCACCGATTCGCCGTCAGGAACTGCGCTCGATTCTGTCGAGTTCGACGTGCTGACTGGGACTCCCGATTCGGTCGCCATTGCCACGAGCGCGGGCGCCTTGAGTGCGCGGATGCGGTCAGCCTGTGACGAAGCGCCGACGGCGCGCAGAAGCATCTCGGCCGAGTCCAGAGCACGGTAAGTTTCGGCGATCGTGAAATCTTCGCGGTGCGCCCATTTGTTGCGCACGTTCCGCAACTCGCTCGCCCAGTTTTGAGCTTGGCGGTCCAGTGTGGCTGCGAACGGGTAGCCCATTGACCCGAATGACTCCGTGAACGCACGGAGGATGAGCGACAGATCGCGAGGGTTGTAATTGCTGAAGTTGCGGCCCGCCTGGCGGTCTTTGTGCTTGAGAATGTCGGTCCACTGGGTGACATTCGGTGCGAGTTCGCCGAATCGTGCGGCGACCACAGGGCCAAGGCCTTCGCTCAGTGCATCGAGCGCTTCCTCGATGTGGTCAAGCGCGTCGAACTCGGGCATGGGCACTCCTTGCTGCATCACTTGCCAGACGAATGGGTCAACGAATCGCCCGACATCGGTGCCCCATCACCACGATCCATACTCTTCCACAGCGTGGAGACACCGACATTCGCGCGGCGAGGCGGCCGCAGATCGATCGTCGGGACTGAATCTCCGTCGATTCCACGCTTCGCGAGCATCTCGACCATGTCTTCCTGTCGTGGCTGCCCGAGGGTCAGCCGGTAGAGCGTGAGCGCGCCGCGGAGCCGCTCGTACTTGTCGATGTCTCGACTCAAGGGGTAGTGCGCAAGGACTCGGTGGATTCGCGCCGGCCCTGGGTAAAGCCACCACGGCGCGAACTCCCCGAGTTCAGTAGCTGAGCCGGCTGCTGCTTCGAACGCGATCCGCCATGGCTGCGCGTCATCGGAGACCAGGACGTCGGGCCAGTGCGACTGTGCGACGTTCTTGCGCACGGCGTGACCCGCGAAGCGATTGACGCGCCCCTCCCGCTGCTCGAAGTCGACAGGGTTCGAAGGGAGGTTCCAATGCACGACGGAGTGACTCCACCAATGGAAGTCGATACCCTCCTGGCCGACGCTCGTCGACGCGAGGACGAAGGGTGCGAAGGGGCTGTTGAAGGCGGCACGCACCTCTCCTTGACGCACACCCGTCGCATCGTCGGCCTCCGCCGCGTACTTTCCGCCGTAACGCAGGGCGAACCGCGCCATCATGGGGATCTCCTCACGCTCTGGTGAGTTGTCGCGTGCGACATACCGCGCCGGTCGGAGCTCCATTGCGTCGACTGCGCGACGCGCGATCGCGGCCAGCCCAGCATCGTCCGTCTCGTCTCCGCCCGTCTCGCTCAAGAGCTGATAGAGATACTCGTCCAGGACCGCCTGCAGGTTCCCGTCGGCGCAGTAGTCGAGCACACTGCGCCAGAAGGGGCGATCGTCTCCGTAGAGAGTCACGAGGAGTGCGATCGACTCAGTGCGGTTGAAGAGCGTTCGGATGCCGCGCACCAGCTCGAACGCTGCGGCCCACAGCCCTGCCGGAGTCACGCGCGGCCCCGCAACGCCCCGTAGGGCGCGCCATGCGATATTTCCGGGGGAGTGTGCTGCGACTCGGGCCAGATCCGGGTGCAGCCGTACGCCGTCGCCACGGACTTCGAGCGCGGCACGGACATGTTCGAGGAGGCCGCCGAAGCGACCTTCTTCGCGGCGAAGCTCGACGAGCTGCTCTGCAGACGAAGAGTGCAGATCATCCGGCAGCATCCCAGGGTAGGCGAACACCGCGTCCGCGACCTGATCCGTTTCCGGGCCGCTGTCGAGTGAGCGTTCGACGCGGACGAGGATGTCGGCTTGTGGCACCCGTTGACCGAGATCGCGGGCAGCCGCGAGCGGATCCCCGAGCTGCGCCAGCGTCGGGTGAGGCCAGAAGAGCGCGAGGGTCGACATCGCCGCGGCCCGTCCTTCCGCCAGGCGGTATTGAAGTCGCGCACCGACAGCCTTTCGAGCCTCTGGCGTGTTCTCGCGCAGGAGTGACCGGTCGCCTGCCGCCAGGCGGTCGGCCTCGTAGCTCAGAAGGGCAGCGATCGCGGTCGGCACGCCCGTCCACGCGGAGAACACGACATGCTTCGTGACGGATCCGTCTGACAGTGGTGCATACACCGGTCCAGGCTCGAGGTACGGCATCGTCGCTGGGACCCACAGCAGCTTCCACCAGTCACGCCCAAGGGTTTCGTCTGCCAGCGCCCGCAGATGCCCGTTGCCGAGGTCGAGCGGCTCGAACGCCGTGATCCGGGCAGGGCTGAGGGAACGAGTCGATGCGAGCAGCGCGCGCACGTCCGCCGCATCCGGCCCCGCTAGCCTCTGCTTCACGCGGTCGGCAGACTTGTAACCGTCCATGAAGCTCGCGAAGTACGGGATCGACTTCCAGTACTCGATGTCGATCGGTGCGCCGACCGCGCGGCCCAGTTCCCGAAGCGAGGCCCACTCCCGCAGATCGGCAGCGGTCGGCGACGCGGTCGCCAAGTGGCGCACCGCCACGAGGTCCTCGCGCTCGGCTATCGGGGGCCGCTCCGACCGCGTCATGAGCGGCGTCAGCGCGTCGCGTACGCGCCGGGCCGCGGCATCCGCGTCGCCGCCGACCACCAGGGCCTGGCGGTACGACGCCAAGGTGTCCGCGACGTCCCGCTCCGCGCCAGGTGCGCCTCCGGCGAGAAAGCGCACCGTCGCGAGGAAGTCCTCATAGTGGTCGTCGTCGACGTCATCGCTGTTCGTGAACGGCTTGTACGGGGTCGCCGAGAGCAACAGGACCTTCGCATCCGGATGCTCGAACAACGCGTGCGCGAGTTCGGCAGCGTCGCCGGATTCAGGGTTGAGCAGATGCCGGAACCGCTGGAACTCGTCGAGGATGATCAGGTCGGGCTCGAGCGTGTCCACGCCGGCCTTGGCGAGGGACTGCCGGAATTCGGCGATCAGGTCGTGATTGGCATGCCAGAGGTCGGCCGGCACGGATCGTTTGCGCCGTACCTCGTCGCGGAGGGCGATGAATCGCTCGAGCGAGCCGTCGTTCTCGATCATGCGGGTGAAGGCGGTGACGATACGCGGGTCCGGATCGCCCGCGAGCTCGCGCTGAAGCGGGCGTACGTACCACCGGTCGAATCGCTCGGGTGTCTTGACGGTGCCGTGCATCAGCAAGCGTGTGACCCGACGATCCGAGTCGGTGCGGTTGGCGATCTTGTCAAGGATCACCGTCAACATCGCCCGCTCGGGGGCGGATCCCTGCCTCCAGCCTCCCTCGCTGAATGACGTGCCGGGCGTGAACGAGACGAGGTTCACCTTCTTGCCACCGCCACGCGCCTGTTCGGCGAGCCGACGGCTCTCCTTCGCGAGCAGCGTGAGTCGCGTCGTCATGCCGATGTGTTCGTCACCCGTCACGTTCAGACGGCGGAGATTCTGCGTCGCAAGGTCGACGTTGCTGCACACGTACACGATGTCGATGCGCTCGACATGATCCACGTCCTGCAGGTGCTCGATGGCGCGCGCGATGACGCCCCGCGCGACGATGCTCTTTCCGAGTCCGGTCTCGTCCGCGACGAGGAATCGACCGGATGCACCCGCCGAACTCGTGCCGTACAACCGATCCATGACGTGGTCGACCGTGTCCCGCTGAAACCCCTTGAGGCCGGCCATCACGGCGGCGACGTCGACGGTGCTCACGCTTCCTGCCCCGTCAGCTCGCGGTGTGCTGCCCACACCTGATGCCACAGCTCCTCGAATCCTTCAGGAAGGATCGAGTCCTCGCCGTACTCCCGCAGGTAGTCGATGATGCGCCTCGCATCCGTCAGCCCCGTGTGGCGCTCTCCAAGTGCCCGCACGAGCGCTTCGAAGAGCCCGGTGCCGGTGTCTGCCGCCGTTGTCCCGAAGAAGGCGGGACCACCCGATCCGTGAAGGGGAAGCATTGAGAAACCGGCTAGTTCGAGGAGGAGCGTGAGCAAACGGACAAATGCGGCTCGATCCGTAAGCTGACGGGCGATCACGGCGTCGCGCCGACTCTCCACGTCGTCGAGCAGCCTTGCGACGACGATGGTCCGGCGTTCGTTGCCGTGCTTGTCGCGCGCGATGAGCACGAGGAACGGCGTGATATCCGCGAGAGGGATGTCGGCGATCAGCTCACCGTCCGGCTCGCTCAAACTCGCCGCAGTTCCCCCGAGGTCCGGTCGCGTGAGGAGGTTCCAGCGTACGGACGTCGTGTCGTCGAGCAGTCGCCCAAGCTCGGACACGTCGTCCGACCACACTCGCAAGGAGTAGGCGTCACTGGAAAGCACGCGGGCGGAGAATCGAGCGCGCGCCAAGCGTCGAAGGAAGTCCTCGAGCCGGCGCTCCGCTTCTTCCTTCTCGCTCGGCTGAGCGCCTCCCGTGGCGGGGTACTCCTCCTTCAGCTCGCCGAGGGCATCGAGCGTCGCCTTCACGCCCACCTTCGGAACCGGTCCGACGAACTCCGTCATGACTTCGATGTTGTTGTGAAGCGCTGCGCCCGTGGCGTTGGCCGAGCCGAGGAAGACGTGAGCACCGTCTGCTCGATCGACTACGAGGGCCTTCGCGTGCAGCCCGACCAGCCGATCACCGCTGGGGACCGGTGCGGCCTGACCAGGAGCGGATTCGTCCTCGAAGCTATAGGTCGCGGCATCGTCGAGAACGTACGTCGTGAGCGCCGCGTCGATCGACTCAGGCCGGAGACGGTCCAGGCTCTCGACGCGCGAGAGCAGGTGGGTCTCGGTGCGCACGCCGGCGCGGAGGATCCGCAGCCCGTCGTCTGACAGGAACGGCGACACGATGAACGCTCGCTGACCTCGAAAGTCAGGGAGGGGCCCAGCACCCAGCCCGAAGACGTGGAACCGGATGCTGCGCATGGCGTCCGGACGCTCCCACTCGACCCTTCGCCAACGCTCGGCGAAGCGCTCGATACGAGACCGTCGCTCGGCGGCGAGCGCGGGGACGCCGAGTGTGGGAAGCATCAGCAGCAGCTCAGCGAGCGGTCGATTCGTCTCAGCTGCGGCGTTGGCTCGTTCGGCAGGCGCCGGGGCGCCATCGAGGCGGACGATGACGTCCCAGCTGCGGTCAGCGGTGAGGTTTCGGCTCGCGCAGAGGAATCGGTACGCAGTGCGCTCGCCGTCGCGGAACTCCAAGAACCAGACCTTCGGGTGGAAGAGCCCACGCCGTGTCGCGACGGGGTGGATCATCGGCTCGAGGAAGGCCACGAGATCTGAGCGTGCGCCCATGGAAATCTCGCCGGCTTGCGCGAACACGTCGACGCGATCGGCTGCGCGACGGATCGCGTCGAGAACGCCGAGAGTGTCTGCGTCGGCGGCAAGACGGTGTGACGCGAACGACAGCGGTACGGACAGGGCCGTCGCGAGATCGAGCGTGAATGTCGTTCCGACCGCATGCGACAACTCGAATCCGGTCGGCGGCCGAAGCTGCTCAGTGAGAGCGGCGCGTGACTGCGGCTCAAGCATCCGTCCGCTCCTGACCTCGGTCGAGCCCGTCATGGATGTCGAGGACGATGGTGCGCACCTGCGGCCACCGGTACACGAGGGCACCGGCGCCCGAGCTTCCGCCCCACGCCGCCAGCCGCGCACGGTTGCCCAGGCGCGCCTGGGGTCCTTTGTGCTGCCGTTCGCGCCTCGCCATGAACGTTCGGGTGAGGGCGCTGTCAGAGACGCGGTGCGGGCCGACGTCGATGAGCAGGTCGCGCCAGCCGCGAACGAAGCGGCGGGAGTTGATGTTGATCGGGGAGTGTCTCGTCAGCTCGACATGTGCGAGCAGTGCGTCGAGGTCCCACGTCTCGAGGTTCACCATGGCGGGCAGCTCGTCTGCCCATCGATCGAGGCGCTCGCGGAATCCTTGCGCGGGGTCGTTGAGGCGGTCATACCCCGCGGCTTCGTACTCCTCGGCGAGCATCAGGTTGTAGAGCAGCTGGGCGCCGTGCATGAGCGCGGAGAAGGAGCGCGCGTCGTCAAGACGCCGGCGTGCGTCGCCCGTGACCCGGATCGCCGCCGGGTCGGCCCACGGCGACGGACTCTCACCGGCAGGCCGCTCGACGACGAGGTGCTCGAGCAGCGTATCCGGTGCCCCGTCGAGGATGCGGTCGCGCAGCCATGCCGCCTCATCGATCGTGAGCGCGAACCCGTCGGGGATCGACTTCGGGAAGCCGTCGGGAGGCGGAGGCAGGGTTCGCGACCAGACGTGAAACCGCTCGCTCGGGGAGTCGCCGAGATCGTCGGGCGCGATGCTCAGCCCGTCGAGGCGGAGAGCATCTTCACGCGAGAGAGTGGGGTCGGCGAGGATGCCGTAGTGCCGCAGCATCGTCCAGTAGACAGCCGACGGGAGGTTCTTCAGCGCTTCGCCGGCCTGCATGCCGAGGAGCCCCGCGTAGTCGTCGGAAGCCCGCACGGCGTGGATGACGTCGCGCTCGAAGCGATCCGCCTCGGCCACGGGGTTCGGGCGGCCGGATGCTTTGCGGTACACCCACGGGACGAAGAGCAGGTAGCGCGCACGCGTCAGCAGCGTCGATGTTCCGGGAAAGAGCGCGTCCGCGATCGCGTCGCGAAGCTGTCCCAAGCCGAGCTCGTCACGGCTCTCGCGTTCTGAGAAGAGTCGGATGATGTCGCGCACACGGCGCTGTTCTTCGCTCGACGCATCGAGCCAGGCGATGAGAGAAGGCATGCGCTAGTCGAAGTAGTCCTCGTCGATCTCCACGATCTGCACAGTCTGCTTCGCTTGGACGCCGACGCCGAATCGGATCATCAGCGAAGCCAGCCGTTCGCCGTCGATGAGAATGATTCGCGTCGGCACCGCCTCGGCGTACTGACGTGCGCCCGGGCTGAATCGCCCGGTCGTGATGAAGACCCCTCCGTCTGCCTTGCCGCTCAGGGCGCCGACGAAGCCCTGGACCTCTGGGCGCCCGACGGAGTTGTCCGGGGCGTACCGCTTCGCCTGGATGTAGACACGGTTGAGCCCGAGGGTGTCCTGGTCGATGACTCCGTCGATGCCGCCGTCGCCGGTCGCTGAGGTGACCCTGGCCTGACCTTCGGCGCCCCCATACCCCATTGCGACGAGCAAGTCGACGACGGTCTGCTCGAAGAATGTGGGGGGCTTCGCCATAAGCCGCGTAAGGAGCTCTGCGGCGACCTCCTCCTGAATCTGGCGGATGCCCTGATCGATGAGCTCGGATGGGTCGAGCGACTCCACCTCCTCCGTGACTTTCGCCGTGGTCTCGGTGATTGACCGTTTCCGGCGGTACCCCGTGACGGCTTCAACGTCGGCACGGGTTACGGCCGGATACTTCGCGAGCAACGCCCGCCCGTCATCAGTTATGACGTAGCGCCCACGCTCGGGGCGGGCGAGTGCGCCTGCCTTGGAGAGGTGCGATATTGCCCATCCCACTCGATTCGCATACATCGGCTGCCCGGTCGTGAGAGTGACCTCACGCTCCGTCTCCGTGAGTTGAACGTCATCGGCGGCTGCGGCGGTGATTTCGCTGCGGTCGCGCGTCCTCCCGTCACTCATCACCCGCAGGATGGGCGCCATGAACTCGTGCCACTTGGGTATCGCCAAAGCGAGGCTCCTCTACATCTCGCCGCGCGAAGCGCGTGCTTCGGCCTTCAACACGACACACCGATACTTCGCGCGGGTCAACGCCACGTACAGAAGATCCTTCCACTCGAGTCCCTGCGAGGCGATGAAGTCCTTCGCGTCGTCGTCAAGGTCGGTGAGGACGACCGCGTCCGCCTCCAGCCCCTTGAACTTGAAGATCGAACGCCACCGGATCCGGCCCGGAAGGCCCTCGGCCTGAAGCTGCTTCCGCAGCCAGCGTTCGTCTTGGGACTTCTCCGGCCGCGCGAGGAGTCGCCCCACGAGTGACCGCTTGGCAGCGAAGGGGCTGAGCACCACGATGTCCTCCGGCGCGTGTTCTTGCAGCAGACCGCGCAGGGCGGATGCGAGGGCTCCCGTCTCGTTGCCGCCGACGATATCGATCTTGGTGAGCCCACCCGGCACGCTCTTCGCCACGCGGTGACGTGTGTAGCCGAGCTTCTGCCCGAGCGTCGATTCGACCGCGGAGGTCAGTCCAGGTACCGTCCGGCAGTTTCGGCGCACGCGGACATGGACGAGGTCGGGGACAAGGCTCTTGGCGATCGCGAACGGCTCGACATGCTCGGCTGCTCGGCGCATGATCTGCTGACGCGTGTCGCCGGCGAAGACGAGCCTCGTCCCCGCTGGGTGACCCGTACCGGCGAGCGCGAACAGCACCTCGAGCAGATGGATGTTGCCCGCGATGTCCTGGAACTCGTCCACACAGATGGCCTCGTAGCCGCCGAGGTGGGGCTTATCGCGCAGCACCTCAAGCGCCCGCTTCGGAAGCTCCTGCGTGTACCACTCCGTCTGAGCATCCGGAGGGTTCGCCGGCATGCCGACGAGCCGCAGCATGATCGAGTTGAGGTCGGCGACGTCCACGTTGGGCAAGCTGCCGACGAACTGCTGGAGCTCGTCGGCCATGAGCACGTTCCAACACGTGACGAGCGTCGTTCGTCCCTCGCGGTTGAACCGTCGCGCGGACTGACAGATGAGGTACGACTTTCCGGTTCCCGCCGGCCCCTCGAAGTACACGTGGTCGTTCGTCTCGATGAGCTCGAGGACCACCTCCTGCGACGCCAGCAGCTTGATCTCGGTCGCGCGGCGCTCGCGAACGCGCTCTTCGGGCGTCTGCTTCGCGACGAAGTCCGAGACGAGGGCATCCGCGACAGCCGCAGCGTGCTCCGCCGTGAACCCCGACGGGTTCGATGCGACCTCATCGACGGTCGCATACCACTGGTGATATTCGTCCAGGGTCTTCTCGACGAGCCACGCCGGCTTGCTGAGGTCGTCGCGCCACCCTAGCTCCCACTCGAAGAACTGCAGATCGCCCGGCGTCTTGTTCTCGAACTGGTGACGGCTGATGGAGGTGAACCAGACCAGTCGAGCGATCGGTTCGTCACCGGCGAGGAGGTCGCGGTCGCGGAGGTGACGTCGGATGCTGCGCCGAACGCCGTCCACCTGCTTGAGCGGGTCCTTCTGCGGCTGGGGGACGCGATCGAGGTACCAGTCGCCCGCTTTGTACTCGACGAACGCCGGCGACTTCGCCTCTATGACGAGAATGCCTCTGCCGGGCACGAGGACGATGAAGTCCGCCTCGCCCTGGAATGCCGAGGCGTGGCGCCCGATTCCGAGCGAGTGGATCGCGATCCAGTCGTCGCGCTCCTGGATGCCCTCGAGCGCGTCGAAGATCCTGCGCTCCGAGGAGTTCGCCCCCTCGCGCGGGTAGGGCGGAATCATGCGCACCATCGAACATCCCCCATCGTCATCGCGGCCCGCGGTCAGCCGCGTGGTGCCCGTTCCTCTGCATACCGCGGCGCCATCGCCTCCATCTGCTCCATGACGAGCTTGATGGCCTCGGGCTGCTTGTCGGGTGGGTACTTGTACTTCACCAGGAGCCGTTTGATGGAGGACCGCAGCTTGGCCCGGACGTCGTCGCGCACGGTCCAGTCGGTGCGCACGTCGCGGCGCATCACGGCCACGAGCTCACGGGCGATCTGCGCGAGCACGTCCTCGCCCTGCAGGTCGAGCGCCGACTCGTTCGTGGCGACCGCATCGTAGAACGCGAGCTCGTCGCTCGAGAGCGGGGGCGTGAAGTGGTCGCCGCGGGACGCTTCTGCCGCGACGTCCTTCGCCATCTCGACGAGCTCCGCGATCACCTCGGCCGCCGTCAGCTGCTGGTTGGTGTAGCGGTTCATGATCTCGGCGATGCGCTCCGAGAACGCGCGCTGACGCACGAGGTTTCCGCGGGTCGCCTTTGCGCCGGCATCCGTCAGAGACTTGCGCAGCGCCTCGATCGCCAGATGCGGATTCGGGGCGGCTTGCGCTTTGGCCAGGAAGTCTGGGCCGAGGTCGTCGAGCGCGAGCCGGGGGAGGCCCGCAGCGTCGTAGATGTCTACCACGCCGCCCGGCGCGATGGAGTCGGCGACAAGTGAGGCGAGCAGGCGCGAGATCTCCTCCGGGATCGGCTCGTCGCGCGACTGCCGTTCGGCGGCGTCGAACTTCGCCATCCACACCCGCACCTCTTCGTAAAAGGCGATCTCGTCGTGCAACTCGGCCAGGCCCACCCGCCCGGAAGCGAGTGCCCACGCTCGTGCGAGCCGCGCCGTCGCGGTGCGGTATCGCATCGACAGACGATCAGCGCCGAGTTCCTCCGCGTTGAGAGGGTTCGTGGGATCGCGCAGGAAGTTCGTCACGGTCGTCGCCGCGGTGCGCCACGCGCGCGAACCACCCTCGCGCACCAGCGTGCGCCAGTCGCACTCGGCGAGCATCTCGCGAATCTCGGCGACGAGCTCGGTTGCGATCGCGACGGCCTCGTCGACGTCACGGCCGATCGGCTTGTTTTCCTGGTCGGTGGTCGTGTACTCCGACAGGGCTTTGGCGAGGTTGTCGGCCAGTGGGGCGTACGCCACGAGCAGACCGTCCTGCTTGCCCCGGAACGTGCGGTTCACGCGCGCGAGAGTCTGCATGAGCAGCGCGCCCTTGAGCGGACGATCCAGGTACAGCGTGTGCAGGGGCGGCGCGTCGAAACCGGTGAGCATCATGTCTTTGACGATCACCAGCTCGAGTTCGTCGTCGGGATCCTTCAGGCGCGCCTTGATCGCCTTGTTCTCCGACTCGCGACGCACGTGGTCGCTGATCGGCGGTTGATCAGACGCGGAACCGGAGTACACCACCTTGATGCGGCCGGCGTCGAGCGCGTCCGAGTGCCACTCGGGTCGCAGCGCGATGATCGCGGAGTAGAGCCGCGCGCAGATCTCCCGTGTGCCCCCGACGATGAGCGCCTTGCCCGGTGATTCGAGGAACGGCTTCATGCGCTCGCGCCGCTCCTCCCAGTGCTGCACCAGGTCGGCGGCGAGCGTCTCGATGCGCTCCGGCGCGCCGTAGACGGCGTTGACGACCGCGACGGATGCCTCGAGGCGGGCACGCTCGGTGTCGTCGAGGCCGATGGTGTACTCGTCGGCAGCGCGGTCGATGTCCTCCTCGGTGGCGTCGTCGGCGAACGACACTTTGATGAGTCGCGGCTCGAAGTACACGGGGACCGTCGCGCCGTCCTCCACCGCCCGAGTGAGGTCGTAGATGTCGATGTAGTCGCCGAAGACCGCACGGGTGTCGCGCTCGGCGAACGAGATCGGGGTGCCGGTGAAGGCGATGAGCGTCGCATTCGGCAGCGCGTCGCGCAGGTGACGCGCGTAGCCGTTGAGGTCGTCGTAGTGGCTACGGTGCGCCTCGTCGACGACGACGATCACATTGCGGCGGTCGGTGAGAAGCGGATGCTGCGTGCCCGACTGCTTCTCCCCCTCGGTAAGTCCGAACTTCTGCAGCGTTGTGAAGTAGATGCCGCCGGTGACCCGATTGGTCAGCTCGTCGCGCAGCTGTGCACGCTCGCGCACCTGCACCGGCTTCTCGGCGAGAAGAAGGCTCTGTTCGAAGGTCTGGAAAAGCTGGCCGTCGAGCTCGGTGCGGTCGGTCACGACGATCACGGTGGGGTTCTTGAGCTTCGGATGCCGCGACACGAGGTTCGCGTACAGCTCCATCTCCATCGACTTGCCGGACCCCTGCGTGTGCCACACGACGCCGGCCTTGCCGTTGGTCTCGACCGCCTGCACGGTGGAGCCGACGGCCTTCGTCACGGCGAAGTACTGGTGCGGCTTGGCGATGCGCTTGGCGAGTCCATCCGAGTTCTCGTCGAATGCGGTGAAGTTGCGCACCAGCTGCAGGAAACGCTCCTGGTTGTAGAGCCCGTTGAGCGCATCGTCGATGGGTTCGACCGAGACTCCGTTCTCGACGCGCGGCTGGGTCAGGGGCACGCCGTCGTCGTCGACATTCCAAGGTGCGAAGTGGTTGACCGGAGTGAACGGCGTGCCGTACTTCGCGTCGAGACCGTCGCTGGCGAGAGTGAACACGCAGAACCGGAAAGCCATCGGGAACTCGCGCAGGTAGGTCTGCAGCTGCTTGTGGGCATCGGCGACGCCGGCGGAGGCGGAGCCGGCGCGCTTGAGTTCCACGATGCTCACGGGCATGCCGTTGACGTAGAGGACGATGTCGAACCGGCGGTGCAGGTCACCCTGCCGCAGCGTGACCTGGTTGACCGCGAGCCAGTCGTTGTCGATCGGATCCGAGCCCAGAAGGCGCAGCCGCGGATTCTGCTCCACGCCGTCTGAGTCGATGTAGCTCAGCGGATATCCGCCGACGAGGTACTCGTGGATGCGGTGGTTCTCGGTGATCGCATCCTGTGACTTCGCCGACGCGATCTCGGATGCCGCCTGCTGAAGGAAGTGCCCGGGCACACCGGGGTTGAGTTGCCGCAGCGCGTCGAGCAGCCGCGGACGGATGAGCAGGTCGTCCCACGTATCGCGCTCCCCGGAGCCGGGCGCGATCTTCTCGCCCGGCAGCGTGCGCCACCCCAGCGGCTCCGCCAGAGTCTCGAGCGCGTCCTGCTCCCAATCGGCTTCGGAGAGTGTGCTCACGTCAGTGCTCCGGCTCCTCCGCCTCGGTCGCCTGCGTCGAGCTGGTGCGCTGTAGGCGCACCGCGAGTTTCTCCGCAAGCTTGCCCGTCGCCATTCGGGCGTTCTCCACGGCTTCGTTTCCGAAGCGACCCACGGTCTGCAGGCCCTCCTTGCTCGCCTCCACGACGTCATCGCGAGCCTCTGCGGCGGCCGCCGACCAGCGGCGTGCCTCCAGCGCAGCACGCTCGTCGGCAACTCCGAGCGTCGCATGCAGGTCACCGACGCCGGCGGCCACGTGATTGCTCGCGTGCACCACGACCTTCGCCGACACCGGGTTCAGCAGCACCTTCGCGTTCGCTCGGCTCGCGGCCGCGTCCATTCGCGCCACGAGCTGCGTCGTGGTCGTCGCGATGAGTTCCCGTCGACGCTGCCGCGCCGTCTGCAGAGCGACCCGATGGCGGTCCAGCTCTTCGGGCGATGCGTCGAGCACGCGATCGAGTTCCAAGACGCCGAGCCCCTCCTGCAACTGGAAGCATCGGGCGAGTACGGCGAGCCACTCGACCACGGTGTCCTGCGCCTGCTTCGACAGATCGGCGAGCTCACTCACCTTCGTCTCACGCTCGAGCTTCTCTGCGAGACCGTCCAGCTGGCGCAGCGCATACGCCTGGGTGCGAGCGATGGTCGACGCCGAGCCCTGCACCTTCGACCACGTCACCTCTGAGACCCGGCCGACCTCCGAGCGCACGACCATCGCCTCGTCGAGCATCAGTTCGACGCCGATCATGTCGGCGAGCACGGCGTCTTTCTGCGCGCGGAGGATATCGTCGACCTTCGCATCGATCTTCGCGAGGTAGTCGGTGATCTCCTCCATCGTCTGCTGCATCGCATACTGCGCCATGATGCCGCCGACGCCGGCGAGGAGCGCAGGGTTAGTGAGCAAGGCGCCTGCGCTGCCAGGCTTGAGGAACTGCAGGTTCTTCGTGAACTGACCGTTCGCCCCACGCGTCGTGGCTTGAACGAGGTCGTTTCCACGCTCTACAAACCTCGCGTTCTTCGCGCCGCGCGATGCGATCTGCGCGGCGCGCGCGGATTCCTCCGTGAGCTTCATCCATCGCCCCGCATTGGCGGAGATCTCCGAAGCCGCCTGCAACGCCGCTCCGCCCGTTGAAACGGACGAGGTCAGTCGTCGCAGGTCGAGTTCGCGCGATGGAAGCCCTGTCGACGCGGCGAAGCGCTCGACGGCGGCGGGTTGGCCGAGGACAGCCAGACCCTCGCCGTCGACCACGAGCTCGATGTCGCCGCCGGGCTCGCCGCTCAGTGCGCCGAGTTCCTCAAGGTCATTGGCCATGGTGAAGATGCCTTCCTCCGGTCGTGCCGGGTATCACTGCGCGAACTCGAAGGTGACCGTCGCGTCGGGGTCGATGCTGGCGATGATGCCGGTGTAGTACGCCTGCGCCTGGTCACGAAGCGTCTGCTCGTGATCCTCGATGTAGGCCTGCTGGTTCTCGTCGCTGAGGATGGTGTTGATCATCTGCGTCACCTCGACCTCTTCGGTGAGGAAGCTGAGCGGGCCGTTGCTCTCGATGGCGTCCTCGAAGTGGGGGTCGTCGTACCCGATGAAGATGAACTCTGGGATGGAGATGACGTAGGCATTCTCCGCGTCGCCCGCGACGATCGTGACTTTCTCGCCGTCGATGCCCACTCGCGCGGTGAATTGGTACTGGATCAGTGTCGTCCTGTCGGCCGCGGGTGCCGGCACGCCAAGAATCTTGCCGTCGGCAGTCTTCTTTTCGATGCCCTGGATGCCGAGCGCCAGCAGAGACACCTTCTCTTCGCGCTGCACCGACTGGTAGATCTGCGTGTCGCTCGTGTGGGCGGTCGCGCCGAAGAACCGCTCGTAAGCCCACCCTCCAAGAACCGCTGCGACGACGAGCAGAACGATGAGGACCGCCCACCCCAGACGCGATGCCGTCTTGCGTCGTCGAGGTGCGGGTGAGGGCGCCGAAGACGGCGCGACCGACGTGGTCATGCGATGGATCCCCCTGGTGCATGCGACAGTGCAGTCATGTGAATGTATCCCGTCCGAGCGGCAACGCAATCATGCGCCGGCATCCGCCGCAATCTTCTCTGCGTCGCGGACGCGGAGTTGGCCCGACATCAGGTGTGGGAGGAGCGCGTCGCGGGTCTCTGCTAGCGTGCGGTTCTCAGCCAGATGAGCGATCGCCGCATCTCGAATCGCGTCGAGCCGTTGCGCGAGACGCCCGGCATCGGCCGCAACCGGCCAGGTGATCTCCACTCTCGCCAAGTCCTTCCAGCTCGTCCGCGGCATGCGGGTCCCTTCGCTGGCGGCGACTACCGCCTCAATCACCGCGTCGCTCGACAGGGCCGCCAAGAGAACAGTCGCCATCCGGGTGTCTAGAGCACGAACCACGAGGATGTCCGTCGAGCAGATACCGATCCCCGGGGCTGAGGCGACCTTGTGGAAGTACGGCCGAAGCTTCCCGAATAACACATCCCCCGGCTCAAACCGCGACTTGGCACTCGACACCTCATCGGCGGTGCCGTTCCTCGCCAGCCACATCTCGCGCCGATCAAGATGTTCCAGTCCGACGTAGGGAGTCTGCGGGTCCACGCCAGAAGGATCGACTCCAGATCGGGGAGACTCCGCGACTTTGCCCACCGGAGTGCGCTCACCTACGACGCTGAGGTACTCCGCCCGAACCAATTCATCGCACCTTGACGCGAGGGCGGTGTTGGCGGCGATCTTGTCGTCGAGGGCGCCCAGCACCTCGGCGATCGCCTGTTGCTCGTGCTGTGGGGGCAAATCCAGCTGAATGGCGTCGAGCGCAGCCTTCGTTAGCTTGGGTTGGGTCGAGCCGGTCAGATATCCAGACAGATCAAGTTGCTCAAGCGCGTACGCCAGGTAGCGCGTGTCCGCACAATCATTTCCGCGGAGAACGTGCGCATGGTTACTGACCCAGAAACGCCCGTCGGCGAGGAACGCCACAGGCGTGTTGCGCGACCGAAGGTTCTCCCCGTCTTCGGCGACTAGAAGATGCAACCCCTCGAACAGGAAGTCATCAACGTAGTCGATTACCCCTGACGCCCCGTAGTACGGGTAGGGACCCGCCGTTCGGTCCACGCTCTTCACCGGGCGGCGCCGCGAGTTGAAGCTCAGCGTGACATCACCGAGGCGGCACCGTTGCCATCGATCCCTAGACATCGACCCTCCCGAGCTGCTCACGGACGACCTCGGCGAGTCTGGCCGACTCGGCGAACTGCTTCTCCAGCTCGGCGCGGAGGCGCATGAGCTTCTCCTCGATGGGCTCACCGTCGTCTTCGGCCTCGGGTGCACCGACGTAGCGACCAGGCGTGAGCGCGTAGTCGGCGGCCTTGATCTCGGCGAGCGTCGCCGAGTAGCAGAAGCCGGGAACGTCCGCGTATTCGCCGGTCGAGGCATCCGATTCGATTCCTCGCCACGCGTGGAAGGTGCCGGCGATCTTCGCGATGTCGTCGTCGCTCAGGGCGCGTTCGGCGCGGTCGACCATGTGGCCGAGGTTGCGGGCGTCGATGAACAGCACCTGGCCGGCGCGGTCGCCCTTGTCCTTCGCGAAGAACCACACGCACACCGGAATGGCGGTGGAGCGGAACAGCTGGGTGGGCAGCGCGACCATGCACGAGACGAGATCGGCTTCGACGATCTCGGCGCGGATCTGCCCCTCGCCGCCGGAGTTCGACGACATCGATCCGTTGGCCATGACCACGCCAGCCTGTCCGCCGGGGGCGAGTTTGGAGAGGATGTGCTGAATCCAGGCGTAGTTGGCGTTGTTCGCCGGGGGCACGCCGAACCGCCACCGCGGGTCGGACTCGCTGCGCGCCCAGTCCTTGATGTTGAAGGGCGGGTTCGCCATCACGAAGTCGGCCTGCAGATCGGGGTGCAGATCGCGCGCGAACGTGTCGCCCCAGCGGGGTCCGAGATTGCCGGAGAGGCCGTGGATGGCGAGGTTCATCTTCGCCATGCGCCACGTGCGCTCGTTGAGCTCCTGGCCGTAGACGGAGATGTCGCTGCCCTCGCCGTGGTGGGCGTCGATGAACTTCTCGGCCTGCACGAACATGCCACCCGACCCGCAACATGGGTCGTATACGCGTCCGCGAGTGGGCTGGAGCACCTCCACCAGCACGCGGACGACGCCGGCCGGCGTGTAGAACTCTCCGCCCCGCTTGCCTTCGGCCGCCGCGAACTTCTCGAGAAAGTACTCGTACACCTCCCCGAGCAGGTCGCGCGCGCGGCGTCCGTCCGACCCGCCCTGACCCTGCGCGGCGAACCGGGCCGAGTTGAACAGGTCGACGAGCTCGCCCAGGCGCCGCTGGTCGACGTTGTCGCGGTTGTAGATGCGCGGCAGCGTGCCCGACAGCTGCGGGTTGGCCTGCATGACAGCATCCATCGCCTCGTCGATCAGCGCACCGATCGACTTCTCGGGGGCATCCATCGACGGCCCCAATCCCTTCGCATTCTCGGCAAGGAAGTTCCACCGGGCGTTAGCGGGCACCCAGAACACTCCACGGCCGGTGTACTCGTCGGTGTCGTCGATGAGCTCGGCGATCTGGTCTTCGTCATACCCCTCGGCGGTGAGCTCCGCGCGGATGCCGGCGCGGCGCTCGTCGAACGCGTCGGACACGTACTTGAGGAAGACCAGTCCGAGGATGACGTCCTTGTACTGCGAGGCGTCCATGGAACCGCGCAGTTTGTCGGCGGCCTTCCAGAGCGTGTCTTTGAGCTCCTTCATGGTCGACGGCGCCTGCGGGGCGGCTTTCGGCGTTCGAGGCATGTTGTCCTTCATATCGAATCGGATGCCGCGGCCGCGGCATCGACGGAGTGTTCGGCGAGTGTCACCGTGCCGGAGGCGACGGCGGAGACGAGGAGGTCGGCGTAGGCGTCGAGGGCCGTGATGCGCATCTCGAGGTTCTGCCGCCGAGCTGCGAGATCTTCGAGTGACCTGCGAAGCGGAGAGGCGTGCTTGGCGGCGACGCGGCGCAGGCGCCAACGCCGCCAGGAACCGGGGCCGGCGGGAGAGCGATCGATGTCAGCGGCGACCACCTCGGGGACGAGTCCGCCGGGGTCTGCCGCATCGACACGCAGGATCCGGGCCGGCGCGCAGACGACCTTCGCCCCGTCGGGATCGACCCATGCGCGCGCGGTCGGCGCCGTCCGGAACACCACGTCGCCAGGGGCGGTGAGTTGCGCGTTCGGATATGACGATGCGAACACCAGCGGATCGATGCGGCGTTCGCCGATATGACCCGGCCGTTCGAGGTCATCCGACTGGATGACGACCAGACCTTCCGTGCCGAGCTCTGCGGCGCCGATACGCGTACCAGGGAGAAGGCGGACATGCCGTGCGTCGAGAAGCTGTTCGAGCGGCACGGGCGCAAGCGGCGGCTCATTCGTCGGCACCGGCTCGAGCCGGGGTGCATCGTCGCCGAGCGCCACTCGGGCGTGGTCGAGAAGCACGGGCAGCTCCCGGCGGTTCGGCTCCGAGGCCCGCGGGTGGACGATGGAGGTGAGCGCGCCTTCCGCGGCGAGGAGCGAGGTCGTCCGCACCAGGCGGGTGAAGCGGAACGCATGAGCGCGGACATCGCGGGCACTGCCGAGCGCTGCCAGCACATCGCTGATCAGGTCGGTCACAGCCGCGTCGGTCGGGGCGACGTCGGACAGGTCGGCAACCGCGGTGAATCGCTCGGCAACCGGCACGTCACCGATCTCCCGGCCCAGGACCCACAGTGTCAGCGATTCCCGAGGCGCCGAGGCGACCAGTCCGGCGGGCAGCTTCACGATCGCTCGCACGAAGCCCGACCGGAGCACTTCTGCGCGCAGCCCAGCATCCGCTCCCACGATGCCGTCGGTGAGCGCCCACGACGGAGCGATGACGACGGCTCGATCCTCGCGTCTGAGGTCGAGAGCCAACTCGTCGACCATGTGAAGGATCGCAGCCGTGGAAGTCGCCGTCGCGGTCGGCAGGCGAAGCACCGACAGGCGCGGTCCGTCGGGCTCGGGCACGGGGAAGGGAAGGACGATCCCGTCGCAGAGCAGTCGCCGCCGGATCCATCGGCCGAGGTGGTCATCAGAGACGAGCAGATCGGCGTCCTGCCCGACACCCGAGAACATCAACTCGGCGAGCCTCGGGTGGATCTCTCCAGCGACGGAGAGCTCGGCGAAGCCGTCCTCGAACAGGGCAGCCACGAGTCGCGCCGTGAGCGCCTCCGCATCGCCGTGCAGAGGGCCCGACGAGCCGGCTCGTGACCGAGTCGTGAGATGGCCGCGCTCCAGAAGTCGGGATGCTTCGAGGGGGGAGTACGCAGCGTCGGCGAGCTGATCCGCCCACGCGTGCCACTCGGGGGATGCAGCCGCGACTTCTGTCGCGAGGAAGACGTCCGACGGATCGATCTCGGCCACATGAGTCTGGACACCCTCCTGCATTTCGGCGATCGGGGTCCCGCTGGCCGCTGCCAGCGCGAGGAGCGCGTCGACGGCCGCGACATGCGAAAGGTCGGCGCGGTCGAACCCGTCGGGAGCGGCCGCTGCCGCGGCGTCAGCCACCGCATCCGGGTTGTTCCCGTGATCGGTTCGGACGAGCCACTGCGCAACCTCGAGCGCGTCGAAGAAGGCACGCCCGGCCCGCTCGGAGACGGGAGCAGGGAACGGGTCGGTCGAGCTCGCGAACCTCGTGCGCCACACCGATGCCACGGGGCGCTTGACGTCGGCCAGCCGGGCGACGCCGGCGAGGTCGATAAGCAACGAGGGCTCGGTGGACACGGCGTCAATGTAGTGGACAGCGACGACATCGCGTGCCCGTTGCTGACGATAAGGCAGGTTATCGGGGTCGGTGGCGCACGCGCTCCTGGCTGTGTCCAAGATCAGGTCGTGGCGGTGCCAGACCGCTGCAACGGGCGGGGCGATTTTGGGGGCCGCCCCGCCCGTTCGCTCTTGACCCGATTGGAGTCCACCATGAAGAAGATCGTTCCCATCGTTGCGGCATCCGCAGCCCTTGGCATCGCCTTGACCGCGTGCTCTCCGTCGCAGCCCGCCGACTCGGGCAAGACGCCGGACACGAAGCCCGTGCAGGTCGTTGAGCCGACGCCCGAACCCGTCGAGACGATCGAGCAGTCCGAGTTCGGCGAATCGGTCACAAGCCCGCGCGGGAACCTCGTGAAGGAGGTCGGTCAGCTCGCCGGCACATCCTCGCTTGCGACCGATGTCATCACGTCGCGCTTCGCCGTCACCGACATCGTGCTCGACTTCGAGTGCACAAGCAGCTTCTCCGAGGCGCCTGCAAACGGTCACTATCTCGGGATCCACCTGAACATCGAGACGACCCCTGAGCTGGCGGACGACGACTTCCCGTGGCTCTCGTTCACCGAGTACGACTGGCAGGCGTATGACGTCGAGGGCAAGCGCCTGAACGCCCCTGTCGGAAACGCGTGGTCGTGCGTCGACGCTGGGCAACAGCTTCCGTCGCAGATCGGGCCTGGCCAGAGTGTGTCGGGGTGGATTGTGCTCGACGTCGCGGCGACCAGCGGAGTGGTGGTGCTCGCGCCTGGTGGCGGCCCGACGGGATGGGAGTGGTCGTACTGAACGGTAATTCCCCTTCACCTACTCGTCCGACAAACTAGACCGCGGGGCAGGGGAGTCGACATGGTAGTCGTCACAAACGAGCTCTTCGACCAGTGGGAGCGGGACTGGCGAAGGCGCATGGTGGGGTGCTCGCTGGTCTCCGAAGCCGGCGTCGACACGGCGGAGGCACTAGCCGCGTTCCGAATCTTCGGGCTGAATTGGATCCGGCGCCCTTCGGCTTATGAGCGCTCGCGCCTTGCACGCTCATACCGCGCCGTCCTGCTCGCCGGTCTCTGCGCGGTCGGCGCTCGCGATTACGACTCGGGCACCTACTGGGATCACGTCTTCGCGGCCTTCGATGCGCGCGGCGATGGGAACAAGCAAGCCGAGCTGGCGGAGTCGTTTCGATACGGGCTTACGACGCTTGGGCTGTCACGATTCACCCTGCCCGCGCGCCGGAACGTCGGCGAGATCCTGTTGCACGCGGGCATACCTCTCAACAGCGTCGGCGCGTTTGCTACGGTTCTGGCACGGTGGGATGAGCTGAACCCCTCCGGCGATGCTCGCAGCTTCATCGGGTGGATCTCGAGTCTGTCGCAGCGCGTTGCGGTGACGCGGGGCATCGACGTGCCGACATGGCTCTTCCTCACTGAGACGGGTGAGATTGCGGAGGACTTCGTCGAGCGGTGCCTGGTCGCGATCGATCAGCTCGACGCTGGAGGGTTACGCGACGCGGGACTCTCTCCGGCGGTGCTCGAACGGATCTCGGACGCGCTCGGGTCACGGCGAGGGCACGCGCAGCGGAGAGGACGGCACCGCGGACCGGCTGACGTCGTTCCGTCCATCTCGTTCTCGCCACAGGGTGGTGTGCAGGTGCGGCTGCCGCCGCTTGAAGCCGTCACCGAGACCGACGTCGAGTGGTTCGTGTCGGCCGACGGGATGGGCGAGCGGGTCCATTCTTACGCGCCTTGGCCAGGTGACCCGGTGGAGCCAAAGTTTGTGAGCCTCCGTGCCCCCGTGAGGAGGGCCGTCGTGCAGGTGATGCCGTCGGGGCAGACGTGGGATCTCGAGGTGGTCGACGTCGAGGATCCGCTCCTCGTCTTCGACGCCGACTCCCAAGTACTCATCCCGCCGCGCAACACGCTTCCGCGGGGCCGAGTCTGGGTGGCCTTTCCGAATGAGTCGGGTGCGCCCGTCGCCGAACGGCTTACTTCCGACGCGCCAGTCGTCGTCATCGAAGAAGCAGCCACACCGAGCGGTTGGCAGGGGTGGACCTTTGCGGCAGTCGACCTTGTCGGGGCGCAGCGGCTATCGCTGGTCGAAGCAGCACGTGCGCGGTACGTGTCGACGATTCGACGCCCGAGGTTGGTCGAGGGGGATCGTGTCCCCTTTATCGCGACGCGCGACGGGAGGCCGGTGCTATTCGAACCGCCGCGTCTGGAGCTCCCAGGCAGCAGCGGGGAAGGAACGCTCACATGGCACGTGTCGATCGCTCGTGACGATGGCGCCGAGATTGCGACGAGCGAGTTCACGGTCGCGGCGGAGGCTCGCGTCGTCGACCCGTGGGCAAAGACAATCCACCCGGTCATCGGCGATTTCGTCCTTTCAGTCCGCGGCCCATTGGGACGCGGCGCGGTGCTCAGGGCGGCGGTCGCGCAGGGCGCTACCGCGATCTCATCCACACCATTCCGTTGGATGCGCGCAGACGGGCAAGGACTCGATGGCGCCGAGGTACGAATCCGGTACGGCGAGGGTGGCCAGACGGAGTCGCGCCTTCTGTTCGACGCAAAGCATTGGCGCCGCACCACGACACTTCGCACTCGCACCGGAATGCTTGACGTCACCGTGCGACTCCCCTCGATGGCTGTGAGTGCCGGGGGATCGATCTCACGTTCCAAGTCGGGCGGCCCGATTCCACTCGACCTCGAACTGCTGCGAGATGCAACACTGCACATCGATGTGCCGTCGCGCACGGGCCGAACCCAGCTCGCTGCGCTTGTGTCAGGCCGACTCGTGCAGGTGGTCGACTCGATGCAGTCGTCCGGGGACTCTCGAACGTTCTCGCTCGCGCGACTGAGCGACACGCTGGAGCGGCACCGGTTCGCGCAGCTTCGGCTCGTTGCCGAAGACCGCTCGATTCCTGTCGCCTATGTGCGGCCGCGACAGCTCGCGTCAGGTGTGCGCGTAAGCGACGGCATTCTCGTGCTTGAGGACTCGCAGTCGGTCGAGGGGCTCATGGCACTGGCATATCCCCGGTACGCGCCATGGAAGGAGCCGATAAAGATCGACTTCACGGAGGGCGAGACGAGCGCGCGTCTGCCAGAGTCCCTCCTCGGCGAAGGTGCGGCGACGTTTGTCGCATACGTCGCCAATCCGTGGGTGCCGTTCGAGGCGCCCGAACTTCCAGACTGGTCGACCCGAAACGCGTTCATCGCGGAGTGGGGCACGCCGGTCGAGCCGGACGACGACGCTGAGGCCGGGTTTCGGACCTGGCTGTCGGGTCGAGGTGGATGTCCGTCTGCGCTCACGTCTCTGAGCACCGCCCTGAAGATTTATACGCTCGTGCCGAAGTTCGCCAAGGCGCATGACGTCGATCGGCTTCGCTCGAATCTGGCCGAGGCGGTGCGTTCGAACCGAGTACACGTCGTGGACGCGGTGCTCCACTCTCGCGCTGACGCGAACGACCTTTTCAGACTGTTTGTCGAGGCGGACGTGGTCACTGTGCCGTGTGAGTCGTGGGCATCGTCTGACCTGCTGTGGGCTTTCAGCCCTGCGCTAGGCATCGTGGCCGACAGCGATGAACACGGCGGCGGTGGCCGAGAACAATTCCGTCAGAATCTGATCGAGTTCGTCGGGGATTCCGCGCTCTCCATCCTCGACCACGGTGAGGATCCGTTCGCGACAGTCGGACGTTTCGGCCCGACGGAACGAGCGCTCGATCCCATGCCGCAGGATCGGATCGACGCCATCATGGCGGTTGCCAACCTGCTGCCGCGAGGGCTCCTCGACAAGGATTCTCGCGCGCAGGCGAGCAAGCAGCTGTTCGACCACCGACGTGATCGCGGGTTGGACGCGGTGATTGCCGTTTCGCGGACACTCATCTCCGAGGCGCGGGCTGCGCTCGAAGCGGATCGAGGCGTTGTTGCGACCGACCCCATGGACAAGCGCGCAAGTGAGAACGGCTGGATGAGCCTGCCTGTGCTGTCGCTCGCGTGTGCGCTCGTAGCGCGCACCGCGGCGAGGGGCGGCGCCGCATCCGCTCGCGCCTTCGAAAGGCTTCGTGCGGCATATATGCGGTTGGCCGATGCGGCGCCGGCCATTGTTCAACAGGATCTCGGACTCGCGGAACTCTGGATTACGAGGTGGAGTGAGGATGACAACAGCCATTGATCCTGTCGCCATGGCGGCGACGGTCTCGAACGCGTACCGGCGCTACCTGCGCTCGCTCGTGACGCCGAATGACCCATCCATTGCGGCTGCGTTGCATCGCGCGATCGATGCAGAAGCGACACAGCAACTCGTCAAAGGACCGTACTTGGAGGCGACGCCTCCCTTCATGAAGGGTGCATCACCCGCGCACCTCATCGCCGAAGGCATCCTGTGCTCGAGCTTCGCGTCGCTCGAGTCGCCAGCATTTCCACTCGACCGTCCCCTCTACTCGCACCAGGAAGAGTCGATCCGCGCGATTCACGCAGGGCGCAATTGCGTCGTCGCAACCGGTACGGGCTCTGGCAAGACCGAGAGCTTCCTCTTACCCATTCTGGATCGTCTCCTACGTGAGCACGAGGCGGGAACTCTCGGTGCCGGTGTCCGAGCGATCCTCCTCTACCCGATGAACGCCCTCGCGAATGATCAACTGAAGCGGCTTCGTTCGTTGCTCGCGCAGACGCCGCAGATCACGTTCGGACGTTACACCGGCGACACAGAGCAGACGACGGAGAACGCGCGCAAGAAGTTCGGCAAGCAGTTCCCAGGTCAACCCATGTTGCCGAACGAGCTTCTCAGCCGAGAGCAGATGCGCGCGACGTCGCCGCATCTCCTCCTCACCAACTACGCGATGCTGGAATACCTCTTGCTTCGCCCGCAGGACATGGAGCTCTTCGCTGCGCCACGCGGAACCAGCACATGGCAATTCATCGTGGTCGACGAAGCACACGTCTACGACGGAGCATCGGGGGCCGAGGTCGGCTTTCTTCTTCGCCGGCTTCGCGAGCGTGTGGGCCATGGGTCGGCGCTTCAAGCGATCGCGACCAGCGCCACAGTCGGCAACGACATCGCGCGGGCGGCACGGTTCGCGGAGGCGTTGTTTGGCCTCCCTTTCGCCACTGGAGAAGACGGCCCTGCCGACGTGATCTCTGCTCGTCGCGTGGACGTGACCGGGACCCCGACATGGGGACATTTCACAAGTGACGAACTCTCACTCACCGATCCGGATGCACTGCTGGCGGCCGCGCGCGCGCACGGAAGCCCAGCGGATGACATCGCGACCGCCCTCGTCGGCGAGCAGCGACTGACCAGCATTCGATCCATTGCTGGCGACCGTGCGCGCACTATCGGCGATCTTGCACAACGTCTCGATCCGGTCGCGCCGCCCTCTGTCGAGGAGATCACGCGCCTCGTGGCGTGGGGGGCTAGCCAGCGTACGCCAGACGGTGAGCCGGTTCTCTCGGCAAAATACCACCTCCTCGCCCGGGCAACGGAGGGGGCATTCGTGTGTCTGTCGCCTGACGGACCACATGTCACACTGAGCCGCCATGAACGCTGCGCGACCTGCGATTGGCAGGCATTCGAGATGGCAGCATGTCAGCTTTGCGGCGCCGTTCACATCGTGGGAACGGTGGAGATCACAGGCAGGTCTCGGAGGCTGTCGCCCAAAAGCGGCGACGACCAGCGCGTCGTTTGGCTCTCGCTCGAACCGGACGCCTCAGCGGAGTACGACGAGGATGTCGTGCTCCTGGACGAGCCGTCGCCGCCCAACGCCGGATCGGGGGCGTCATTGGCCCTTTGCCCGAGATGCGGTGGGCTGAGCCAGGACGTCGGTCGGCCATGTGCGAACGCCGAGTGCGCCGGAACTCCCACCCGCACCGTTGTGCAGATCAGTCGATCGGCGGAGAGTCCTCGCAAATGCGGGCACTGCGGAGGAAACCGGCCTCGCCTCATCCGCCGGTTCGAGTCGGGCAACGATGCCGCTGTGGCCGTCCTCGTGACTGCGCTGTACCCGCAGTTGCCGGCACAGTCCGAGCATGAGGCGCTTCTACCTGGGGGTGGACGGAAGCTCCTGGCGTTCAGCGATAGCCGCCAGCAAGCAGCCTTCTTCGCTCCCTACCTGGAGAACTCATATGGCCGCCTGCTGCAGCGACGGCTTATCTTCAGGGCTGTCCAGAGAGGTCAGTTCGAAGGGCAGCCTGCCGCTGTCGAGGACGTCGCGGCGCTCATTAGTAACGAGGCCTCGCAAGCTGGCGTCTTCGCGCCGACGGACACCGCACTCACGCGTCAACGTACGGCCGAGACGTGGCTGCAGGCCGAGCTCATCGGCGTTGACCGCCGCATGTCCTTGGAGGGGGTGGGGCTCGTCTCCTGGCGGATGAGGGACTTCGGCGGACTGCCGCCGATGCCCCCGCTCACCGCGGCGGGATTCGGTGCTGACGAGGTGCGCGCGATCTGTCAAGTGCTCCTCGACTCGTTGCGGCACCAAGGAGCCGTAGCGGGCCTCGAGTACGTCAACCTCAAGGACGAGATCTTCGAACCGCGATTGGGGCCTATCTACGTTCGCAAGCACGGCGCTGATCAGAAGCGCAAGGTGCTCAGTTGGGTGCCGACTCGTGGTCGCAACGCCCGGTCCGACTACCTGGCGCGCGTACTCGGAGCCGCAGGCGGCGATCCAGCCGAGGCGGAGGGCTTTCTCGAGGGCATCTTCGACGCTCTGACTCACCATTCGGCCACGACAGCGCTGTGGTTCGAGAGAACCCATGACTCTGTCATGGGGGAGCTGCTCAGGCTGAACCCGCGGGCACTCGAGGCGAGACTCGTGGCTGACGAGGGCGGCGCGTGGCGTTGCACGGTGTGCCGGGCGTTGACGGCTGAAAACGTGCGCGGGGTGTGTCCCACGTATCGATGTGCCGGGTCACTGGTGCGCTGGCGGCCGAGGGACGAGAGCGACGACGATCACTACCGCAGCATCTACCGCGAGCTCGATCCGATCCCGTTGTCCGCGATGGAGCACACCGCCCAGTGGAGCACCGAGCGGGCGGCCGAGATCCAGCAGGACTTCATCGATGGTCGGGTCAACGTGCTGTCGTGTTCGACGACGTTCGAACTCGGAGTCGATGTGGGCGAGTTGCAGTCCGTCGTTCTTCGCAACGTTCCGCCGACAGTCTCGAATTATGTGCAGCGCGCCGGTCGTGCCGGTCGTCGGTCCGACAACGCGGCGCTAGCGGTGACTTACGCTCAGCGCAGGCCACATGACCTTGCGGCATTCGCGCGCCCTGAGCAGTTGATCAGTGGGACGGTTCGCCCTCCCGTGGTGCCGATCGACAATGACCGGATCGCCGAGCGTCATATTTACTCGATCGCGCTCGCCCAGTTCTTCCGCGAGCAACTCGCCACAACCGGAACGATCTATCGCACCGTCGGTGACTTCTTTGACGCTCCCGCAGGTCAACCAACGGGCGCGGACCTCTTCGCCGCATTCGCGGAAAGACACGACGAGAGCGTCGAGTCGGCGATCCAGGCAGTTCTTCCTGTATCGATCCGCGGGACGGAGCGAACTCGATGGGACGGGTGGTCCGCGAGCTTGACGAGCCTCCTGGACTCCGTGCAGCAGGAGTACCGCGAAGAGACGAAGTTCTACGAGGATGAGTCGCTCGCCGCGTACAAGGCGAGAAAGGGCTCGCTCGGCGACAGATACGGGCGAATCCTCGACACGATCCGGGCCACACCGCTCCTCGGGTATCTCGCTAATCACAACCTGATTCCGAAGTACGGCTTCCCCGTCGATACCGTCGAGATGAAGCCGCCGCTGGGTGCACCGGGCTCGGCATCCGAGCTGGATCTCGCGCGCGATCTCTCCCAGGCGATATTCGAGTATGCGCCTGGCGCTGCCATCGTGGCGGGCGGCCAACTATGGACATCAGCGGGCGTTGCAACGCGCCACAATCGAGAGTGGCAGCCCTTCTATTTCGCGACCTGCGACAACTGTGGCCGGTATTGGGAAAAGCTTGGCGAGGATCTCGGCGGCTGCCCTGATTGCGGCGTGACGCCGGACGGCCCGCGCCGCAAGTACATGGAGCCGCGGTTCGGATTCATTACTTCCCCCCATCCGGGCAAGCCAGGCGATGCACCGCCACGAACCGCCTGGCGGGGTGAAACGCACGTGGCCGAGCCGGGCAAGAGCACGTCGAGGCGCACGCTTACCCTCGGAGGAGCTCCGGTCGAGTGCGAGGTCCAGGAGCGAGCACGCCTTGTGCGGCTCAATCTCGGCCCCGGCGAGCTGGGATACCGGCTTTGCGAGTGGTGCGGTGCCGGCGTCACCGCACTTGGAGAGGCGCCCAGGTCTCACGTCAACGTACGTACACAGAAGCCGTGCGGTGGTCACTTCCACCCGTGGATGCTCGGGCACCGTTACGAGACCGACGTCGTTCGTGTCGCGCTCGGGGTACCGTGGCCGGGGGCGACGACGATTGCGCGCCAGGCGGTGGCACATTCTGTCCTATATGCGCTACTGCAGGGTGTGACGGAGTCACTGCAGATCGCGCGGGACAACGTTGACGGGACTGTCGTAGGCGGCCTTGCACACGGGACGCCTGAACTTGTCCTGATGGACACGGTGCCTGGTGGAGCAGGGTATGCCGTGTTGATCGCGGAGAACATGGAGTCTGTTCTCCGGCGAGGTATGGACATCGCGGCTGGCTGTGAGTGCGGACCGGAGACCAGTTGCAGTTCGTGCCTTCGGACGTACTCAAACCAGAAGTGGCACAACGTCCTGTCCCGTGGGGCAGCGGCAACTTACCTCGAGCGGTTGATGACCAAAGTTGAGCAGGTTTCAGAGCCAGTCGCGAGAGCAGGATGAGTGCCGCGCAGGACATTTTTCCGACGCGACGGCGGGAGTCGAACCCGCGACACCCCTGGGTATGAGCCGGAGGTCCGGGAGCCGCCCGGTCGCCGCGATGACTTCAAGGTAACCCGATTGGTCTTTCGGTTCGCCATGTGTAACTGAAGTTTTCCCTGTGCGTCACGAGGTTTCACCGATCCGAAACACGGGGTAGCGGGCGGATTACGCTTCGTCTCGGTTCGCTCGTTCAGCGACCGGGGAACGGGCGACGCTTCGACAGGCTCAGCGACCGGGACACTGCGACGCTTCGACAGGCTCAGCGACCGGGACACTGCGACGCTTCGACAGGCTCAGCGACCGGGACACTGCGACGCTTCGGCAAGCTCAGCGACCGGCAGGGCGCGGCGGGGGCGGCGGCGCGGCGAGCGCGCGCAGCATCCGCTCCAACGTCTCTCGCAACTCCTCCCGCGCTGGCGAGGGCATGGACGTCGTGTACTCCACCCCCGCCGGGATCCACGACAGCGCGTACATCGCCTCGCGGAAGTCACCGCCGCCCATCGGCCACCGCGTGCGACCTTCGCCGTCGGCGGTGGCGCCTTGACCCCACTGCCCGAAGTACGCGCGCATTTCGTCGAGGGGCATCTCCATCACGGCATCCGCCTCAATGTTCTGCGGAGCCCACGACCGCGCGACGAGGATGAACTCCTCGATCTCCTCGGGCGTCAGCTCCCGCGGCGTGAAGAGTACGCGCGTGTGCTCGACGTCCGACAGGCGGTCGACGCGGAACGTGCGCCAGTCGTCGCGCTCGAGGTCCCAGCACAGCAGGTACCAGTGGCGGTCGGCGGGCGCGAGCACGTGCGGCTCGACCCGGCGCCGCGTCACCTCGCCCGAAAGCGCCGTGTAAGTGAAGCGCACGCGCTCGTGGTCGCGGCACGCGAGGGCGAGCTCGCCGAGCACCTCGCTCGATACGGGCGAGCCGGAACGGATGCCGGCGGGCCGCACCGCCTCGGCCAACGCGTTCACGCGTCGGCGCAGCGGCCCCGGCAGGACCTGCTCGAGCTTCGCGAGTGCCGTCAGCGTGGTGTCGGGTCCGTCCACGAGCCGTTGCGACGCGGCGACGCGCAGGCCGATCGCCATCGCGACCGCCTCCTCGTCGGTGAGCAGGAGAGGAGGCACGGCACTCCCGGCCTCGAGTCGATAGCCTCCGGCAGCACCGGGCGTCGACTCGATGCGGTACCCCAGCTCGCGCAGCCGCTCGACGTCGCGACGCACCGTGCGCTCGGTCACGCCGAGCCGCTCGGCGAGCTCCGACCCCGGCCAATGGCGATGGGTCTGCAGCAGATTGAGCAGCGATAGCGCTCGCGAGGTCGTATCCGACATGCCTCAAGATTGCCGTACATCGCGGACGGAACCTGTCCGCAATGGTTCCTACCCTCGACCCATGGCGAACGAAATCATCGAAGCGGATGGCCTCACCAAACGCTTCACGGTAAAGAAGAAGACCGTCGAAGCGGTCACCGACCTGACCTTTCACGTTGAACGAGGTGCCCTCGTCGCGTTCCTCGGACCCAATGGCGCAGGCAAGTCCACGAGCCTGCGCATGCTCACGACCCTCATCCCACCGACCTCGGGCACCGCGCGCGTCGTGGGCTTCGACATCCTGCGCGACCCCGCCGACGTGCGGGCGCGCATCGGCTACGTCGGGCAGCTCACGAGCGGCAGCTTCGCCCAGCGCACGCGCGACGAGCTCCTCAGCCAGGGCGCCTTCTACGGACTCTCGCGCGCCGAATCGGCACGCCGCGCCGACGAGCTCATCGAGTCGCTCGACCTCGCACCGTTCGCGACGCGCACGGTGCAGCAGCTCAGCGGCGGACAGAAGCGCCGCCTCGACATCGCCCTCGGCCTCATGCACGCGCCCCCGCTGCTGTTCCTCGATGAGCCGTCGACGGGCCTCGACCCGCAGAGCCGCGCGAACCTGTGGCAGCACATTCTCGACCTGCGCGCGACCTACGGCACCACGGTCTTCCTCACGACCCACTACCTCGAGGAGGCCGACCGCTACGCCGAGCGCGTCATGGTCATGGACAAAGGCCGCGTCATCGCCGACGACACCGCGGCGCAGCTCAAGGCGAACCTCGCGGGCGACCTGCTCACGTTCGGGTTCGCAGACGAGACGGATGCCGCATCCGCCGTCGCCGTGATCCAGGGGCTCACCGATCGCGAGGTGCGGCGGGACGGCGCTTCCGTGACTCTCACCGCTCCCGACGGCGATGCCCTCTTGCCCACCGCAGTGCGGGCTCTCGATGCCGCCGGCCTCTCGGTGCGGACGGCGACCGGCGTTCCGCCGACGCTCGACGACGTGTTCCTCGCGCTCACCGGCCGCACGCTGCGCGAGGCGGGCGAGGGCGAGCCGGCCGAAGACGACGAGGGCGAGACCCCGGATGCTGAGCGAGGAGCGCCAGCGACGAGACGAAGCACCGACGAAGCGAAGACCGCGACGGGAGCGAACCGATGACCACCATGCAGACCAATCCGCGCCCGGACACAGTCGTGCGCGCCAACCCCGCCCGCGACACGTGGAACGTGCTGACGCGCGAGCTCAAGCCCGTCGTGCGGGATCCGTTCTCGCTCATCTTCAGCCTTGTGCAGCCGCTCGTGTTCCTCGGCCTGTTCGGGCCGTTGCTGATCGGCCAGTCCGGAGCCCCGGTGGGCGAGACGCTGCAGTGGTTCGTGCCGGGCGTGCTCGTGATGATCGTGTTGTTCGGCACGGGCGCGACCGGCTCGAACCTGCAGTACGAGATGATGACGGGCTCGCACGAGCGCACGCTCGTCGCTCCGCTTTCGCGGTCGTCGCTGCTCATCGGGCGCGCTCTCAAAGAGATCGCCCCGATCGTCGTGCAGGCGCTCATCATCGTGCTGATCGCGTGGCCGTTCGGCTTCACGATCAATTGGGCGGGACTCGTCGCCGGACTCGCGCTGCTCGCGGTGTTCGGTGTCGGCCTCGGTGCGCTGTCGTACACGCTCGCGCTCAAGACCAAGGATCGCGAGTGGCTGTTCTGGGGTGTGCAGCAGACGCTGATCTTCCCGTTGCTCATCCTGTCGGGCATGCTCCTGCCGCTCGATGACGGCCCGGCGTGGATGCAGGCGGTCGCGACCGTCAACCCCGTGAACTGGGTCGTGCAGGCCGAGCGCGCGCTGTTCGCGGGCGATCTCGGCGCGGTCGAGATCCTGTGGGGCTGGGTCGCCGCCGTCGTGCTCGCGGTTCTCGGACTGTGGGTCGGCGTGCGGGCGATGCGCAAGAGCAATTGACGGATGCCGCGGGGTGTGCGCTCGCCGGGGCCGGCTCGGTGCGCGCGGGCGCGTGCCCGATGTCAGTGGGGATCGCTACCTTTCGGACATGGCGATCACGGTGGTGCCGGCGGCTGAGGCCGGGTGGCCGGCCGTCGAAGCGGTGTTCCAGAGCGAGGCGGGCGCGCGCAACTGCTGGTGCCAGTTCCACGTGCTCGCCAACTCCGAGCAGCGTACGACAACACGAGAGTCGCGTCGCGAGCTGCTGCGCGAGCAGGTCGAGACTCTCGATCCGCCACGCGGACTGATCGCCCTCGACGGCGGCGAGCCCGTCGGCTGGTGCGGCGTCGAGCCGCGTGTGCGCTTGCATCACGTGCTCGCGACGAAGCTCGTCGTGGCGAACAGCCCCGAGCCGCTCGATGATCCGCTCGTGTGGTCGATCTACTGCATCCTCGTGCCACCGCGGCGCCGGCGGCAGGGGGTCGGAGCGACGCTGCTCAGCGCCGGTGTTGCTCACGCGATTGCGCACGGTGCGACCGCGCTCGAGGGGTATCCGATCGACACCGCGCTGCGCGGCGGAAAGCTGCCGCCCGGATTCTCGACCGGCACGGTGTCGATGTTCCAGGAGGAGGGTTTCGCGCCCGTGGCGGCGTTGCCGTCCGCGCGCACGCTGGTGCATCGGCGGGTGTGAAGCGCCGCGTCGGGGCCAAGGCGGGCACACGGTCGGCATCAGAGCTCGCGGATGCAGATCCGGAAGGGCCGTGCATGGGTGTTCCCTCTTGCCTCCTCCACATCGATGCCATTCGGTCGCTCTCCACATTTGCTGTTCGTGCTGGCCTGAATGTCGTACCTATGTTCTAAAGTCGGGGTATGTCGATCGCAGCCGAAGGCGTTTCCGGTACTCCGGTGTCGGATGCGATGGACCGTGTGCGCGAGACGGGTGATGTGGTGACGATGTTCGCGGCGGAGTACTTCATTACCGTGGACCGTGCCCGCCGCGAGGCGCTGGAGGATGCGGCCAGGTACGGGCGTGAGCTGACCGAGGTGGTGGAGCGGGGCATCCGTCTCGAGATCGCGGCGGGGATGCGGATCACCGAGCACGCCGCCGGGGAGTTGATCCGGCGTGCGGAGGCGCTGGTGCACCGGTACCCGGACGCGCTGGAGTCGTTGAGCAGGGCGAGGATGACGGTCGCGCACGCGGAGTACCTGGTGGACCGGCTGGACGAGTGCGAACCCGACGTCCGTGACGCGTTGGTCGGTGACGCGGTCGCGCTCGCCGAGGAGCTCCCGGTGGGCTCGTTCCGGCGCGCGCTCAGGCGGCTGATCGAGATGCACCGGTCGGTGACCCTCGCGGAGCGGCATGAGGCCGCGGTGGTGCGGCGGCGGGTAGTGGTGGAGCACACGGATGACGGGATGGCATGGCTGAGTGCGTACCTGCCGGCGGTGGAAGCGCACGCGATCTACGGGCGGCTCACCGCCATCGCGAAGGCCATCAAGAACCAGGACGAGACGGCGACGCCTCGGCAGGACGCCACGAGCCGCGACTGCGACCCGGCACCGCCGGATGAGGATCGCACGATCGACCAACTCCGGGCGGACGTTCTCTCCGATCTGCTGATCGAGGGCGACACGACCGTGCACCCGGTCGAGGCGCGCGGGATCCGCGCGACGGTGGCGGTGACGGTGCCGGCCCTCACCCTCCTCGCGACGGACGATGCGGATCGCGCCGCGCAGGGCCTTGCTCCGGCGGTCGTGGAGGGCGTCGGACCGATCCCGCTCGACCGTGCCCGGGAGTTGTGTGGAGGTGCCGAGGGGTGGATGCGGATCCTCACCCACCCCGAGACCGGAATGGTCCTCTCCGTCGGCCGGTCGCAGTACCGGCCGCCGCCGATGTTGCGGAAGCTGGTCCGGTGGCGGGCGGACCGGTGCATGGCTCCCGGATGCGGCATCCCCGCGTCCCGGTGTGAGATCGATCACACGGTCGCGTGGGAACACGGCGGGGAAACCTCGCTCGACAACCTCGCACCCCTGTGCAAGGGGCATCACACCGTGAAACACCACGGCGGGTGGCGGGTGCGGCAACTCCCGGACAGCGGGGGAGCACTCGAATGGACCTCGCCCGCAGGCAGGCGATACGTCGTGCAGCCCGAACGCCGCGTACCGGTGTTTCGCCCTGCAGACGAACACGACGCCCCCTTCTGATCAACTCGCGCAACGGCTGGCTCAAACCCCGCTGCCGCCGAGCAGCCCGCGTCGCCGACCCCCCTGCATAGGGACGCGCCAACCATCGCGGCTCGACGATGTCAACCCCCGAGTCCGTCCAGGCTGCGCGGGCTACCGTCGCTCGATCAGCAACACGCACGCCCACCACAGGGAGGACCCACGGTGACTTCGCAACTCGAAGAGACGCCGACCCTCGCCCTCTTGGACGGCCGATACCAACTCCACGAGCAGATCGGGGTCGGCGGCATGGCGCACGTCTATCGCGCCGACGACCTCGTTCTGGGACGCACCGTCGCGATCAAGATGATGCGAACGGATGCCGACGTCCTCGCAACCTCTTCCCGAGCGCGCAGCGAGGCCGGCGCCCTCGCGATGCTCAATCACCCCTCCCTCGTCACCCTCCTCGACGCACGCATCGAGCCGGACCGGCCCCGCTACCTCGTCATGGAGTTCATCGAGGGTGAGACCCTCGCCGGACGTCTCCGAAACGGACCCTTGACCGAACGAGAGATCGCGCTCGTGGGCTCCGAGCTCGCCGCAGGGCTCAATGCCGTCCACGAAGCGGGCCTGCTTCACCGTGACGTCAAACCGTCGAATGTGCTGCTGGGCGCCGCATCCGCTCCTGGCGTCGGCTTCCGCGTCAAGCTGGCCGACTTCGGTCTCGCCCAGCTCATCGGCGCGGAACCCGTCACGACTCCGGGCGTCGTCCTCGGAACCGCCGCCTACCTGTCGCCCGAGCAGGTGCGCGGGCAGGGCAGCAGCCCGGCATCCGATGTGTACGCGCTGGGACTCGTGCTCATCGAGGCGTTCACCGGGGTCCGCCCGTTCGGGCACACATCGGGCATCGGCGCCGTGCTCGCACGCCTCCTCGAGCCGCCGACGATTCCCGACGAGATCTCACCGCACTGGCGTCCGCTCCTCCAGCAGATGACCGCCCTCGATCCCGCGGCACGTCCGACCGCGCTCGAAGTGGCGCAGCGCATCGCCGACATTCCCGAGCATCCGACCGGCCCGCTGGTGGCCGCCCCGTCAACGCCGCAGATCCTCGCCGACCATCCGACGACACGGATGCCGGCGGGCCGCCACGTCGCGGCCGCACGCCGCCGTCGGCACACAGTGCTTGAGACCCGCGGTAAGTGGGCGCAGCGTGCCGCGGTCGCCTCATCGGCGACTGTCGCGGCGCTCATGATCGTCGGCGCGGCCATTCTCGGCGATGCCGCGTCGCCGGGCGAACCGGAGGTGGTGGCCGGTCCCGCGCCCGCATACACCAACCCGTTCGCGCTTGTCCCCGATGCTGCGGAGGCGACGGCCCAGGAGGCCGACATCGTCGTCGGCGCGGTCGATCCCGCGATCGTCCCGGTCGAGACGGTCGAGACAGCCAACTGGTCGGACGGCGTCGACGTCGTCACGCAGCCCGGCGGACATTCCAGCGATGGCCCGACCCGCGCCGACGACAAGCCCCACGCCGAGAAGCCCCACGCCGACAAGCCTCACGCCGACAAGCACGCCGCCGACAAGGCCGCCCGTGACGCGGAGAAGCAGGCCGCGGCCGAAGAACGCGAAGCCGCCAAACAGGCGGTTGCGGAGCAGCGCGAAGCCGACAAGGCGGCCCGCGACGCCGCCCGCGAAGCCGACAAGGCCGCAAAGCAGAAGGACCATCACTGAGCGGGTCGCGGCAGCCCACCGGCGTGTCAATCGCGGCATACGGAGCGCCATAGGCTATTCGAATGACGACGGCCGTACGACGGGGGATCACCGCCGTCGTCACCGTTCTCGTGCTCGTCGCGCTCGGCGCGGGCATCGGCGTCGCCGTGGGCGATGCGCTCGGCATCCGGGTCGAGGAGTCCGGCCGCATGCACCCGGCCGAACCCGCGATCGCGCGGGTTGAGGCATCCGTCCCCACTCCTTCGTTCACGGACATCGACGCACCCGGCGGCCCACGGTTCGAGGCGGCGATCGACGACCTGACGGATGCCACGGCCGACGCCGCGCCCGACGCAGAGCAATTCACCCTCGCCGTCACCGCGGGCCCCGACGAAGACGAACACGACGACGGCTACGCCCTCGCGGTCGACGGCCGCCGCATCCGCATCGACGCGCCGACCGAAGCCGCGGCCGTCCGCGGCATGTACGACCTCGCCGCGCAGATCCGCGGCGGGCGCGCGATCGAAGACCTCCCGGGCACGCGCGAGCCGTCGCGCCTGCCGTTCCGCATGGTCGACATCGGCGCCGTCGGCGTCACCGCCGACCCGGAGGAGTGGCGCCCCGGCACGAACTACTCGCACATCTCCGAAGCGTTCCGTGACGTGTACCTCGCCGACGCGCCGTACATCGACGAGGCGGCCCTTGACGACGCGTTCGACGAGTGGGAAGAGTTCCTGCGCACGTCGGTCGCCCAGGGGTACAACGCCGTCGCGTGGCCGGGGTTCATCGAATACGTCGACTTCGCGCGTGCCCCGGGCGGGCCGGTCTACCCCGACGGCGACCCGCACATCGCTCGCGCCGCCGCGCTGGGCGAGGCGTTCGGGCCCTTCTGGGATCGTGCCGCCGAGCTCGGGGTCGATGTCTACCTGCGCACCGACATGCTCGCGCTCACGCCCGCGCTCGACGACTACTTCACGAAGCGCTTCGGCCGGGCCGACACCGAGAACGCCGAGCTGTGGCAGGTCTACGCCGACGCGCTCGACGAGCTCTACGCCGACCAGCCCGCGCTCGACGGCGTCGTCATCCGCATCGGTGAGGCCGGCGACATCTACGACACCCCGGGTTGGGACTACTACTCCGCGCTCGCGGTGCGCAGCGTGGACGCGGTGCGCACGATGCTCGACGTGCTCACGGCCGGCGCCGAGGCATCCGACACAGAAGTCGTCTTCCGCACGTGGAGCGTGGGGATCGGCGACGTCGGCGACATGCACATCGACCCCGAGTCGTACGAGGCAGTGCTCGGCGGGATCGACTCCGACGCGCTCATCGTGTCGACGAAGTACACCGCCGGCGACTTCTACAGCTGGCTGCCCCTCAACGAGACCCTCGCGATGGGCGAGCACCGGCGCATCGTCGAGTTCCAGAGCCGCCGCGAGTTCGAGGCGTTCGGCTCCTTCCCGAACGACCTCGGTCCCGAGTTCCAGTGGGCGCTGGGCGAGCTCCTGGCGCAGAACCCGAACATCGAAGGCATCTGGACGTGGACGCAGGACGGCGGCCCGTGGCGCGCCGGCCCCATGTCCCTGTACCTGAAGTCGGGCTTCTGGCAGCTGTACGAGCACAACACCCGCCAGGCGGGCGCGCTCGCGCGCGACCCCGACGCCGACCTCGCGCAGGTCACCGCCGATTGGGCGCGCGAGTGGTTCTCGGACGACCCCGCGACCGTCGCGGCGATCGCCCAGGCGATGGCGCGCTCGCGCAGCGCGATCGAGAACGGCCTGTACCTCGCGCCCTTCGCCGAATCCCCAGTGTCGGCGCTCGGCCTCGAACCGCCGCCGCAGATGTGGCTGTTCGAGTGGGACATCCTCACCGGCGACTCCGCCACGCTCGACGTGCTCTACGCGATCATCGGCCCCGATCGCATCGAAGAGACGATCCAAGGTGGCCGGGTTGCGCTCGCCGCGGCCGAGCGGATGCGAGCCGACATAGAAGAGACGGATGCCGCGACCTGGCGCGACCCCGAACTGCGCGACGCGTTCCTCGGCGCGCTCGACTACGAGATCGACACCCTCGGCTTGCTCGGCGCATACCGCGAGATGTTCCTCGCGCAGGGGGAGTGGCACGACAACGGGTCGCCCGAGGCGTATGAGCGGTGGCAGCATGCGCGCGACGACTACGTCGCCCGAGCCGCCGCGCACGTCGACGCGTACGAGGGCGACGTCGATCACCCTGCGTGGAACCTCACCGCCGCGCAGCTCGGCATCGACCGCGCCGATCGCGATCTGCTCGTCGCGTGGGGTGCGCGCATCCTGCTCGTCCTCGCCGTCGCGTGGCTAATCATCGGAATGCTCTCCGCCCGCACCCGTCTCGTGCGACGACCCGGAGCCGCCGCCGCACGCGCTGCGTGGATCGCCTCGACGCGCCCGTGGCGAGCGCGCGAATCGACGCTCGGCATGCTCGCCCTCGACCGCTGGCTTCTCATAATCATCCCCGGAGGGCTGCTGGTCGCTACGCGCGCGCTCCAGACCTCCTTCCTGTCGTGGACGCACCTCGCGATCGTCTTCGGCGCGTGGCTCCTCTTCCTTCTCGTGGTGCGCGTGTGCGTCGGCATCCGCTCGCCCTATCCGGTGATCGCGGCCGTGGGCGGCGTCATCGTGCTCCGGTGCATCGTCACGCTCTTCGCGCTCGCGTTCACGGGCCCCGGCGGGTACTGGTTCGCGTTCTGGACCGAGCCCTTCGCACGCGTCGTCTACATCGCGATCGCGTTCGCGCTCTTCGTGTGGGCTTTCGTGGCGGCGGGCTGGGCGATGTCGATGCAGGTCGGCGCGCGCCGCGCGACCGGGTTCGTGCTCGCCGGCGTGGGCGCCGCACTCGCGGTGACCGCCTTCGCGGTCGCGGTCGTGGGGCTCGAGCGCGCGCTCACCGTGTGGAACGACGAGATGGGTCTTCTGCCGTGGGGCATGGCGCGCATCCTCGGCATCACGACGTTCCTCGAGATCCCCGCATCGACGCCGTGGTGGGCGGCCGGCCTCGGACTCGTCGTGCTCGCGGTGGGTGCACTGCTCGCGCTGCCGTGGAGGCGGCGACTCGACAGCGCCTCCCGGTGAGCGGGTGCCGCGCGGTCCTCGCCGAAAAGTGCGAGGCGTAGCGTTAAAGGCATCCCAAACAAATCGAAGAGGTGTTTGTCATGCGTTCGCGCAGCTCTGCAATCCTGTCCGTCCTCGCCGTGTCCGGTCTGCTCCTGGCCGGTTGTGCGTCCGGGGCGGCCCCGTCGGAGACGTCCGCGCCCGACACGTCGGTCGTCGAGTCCACGGTGACGGAGCCCGCGAGCGTCGGCGAGCGCGTCGGCGCCGACGGCGTCATGCTCGAGGTGTGGAGCGGCGCAGTCCCCGACGACACGATCGGCGAGGCGGACCCGGGCAACCAGTGGGTCACGGCGAACGTCGCTCAGTGGGTGACGGGGGAGGGCGTGACGGCCGCGGATGTCGCGCCGGTACTCCGTTCGACCGCTGACGAGTCCTTCTCGGCCGAGGCGGAGGCCCGCCAGAACGTCGACATCGAGATGGCCCCGAACAAGTCGTACACCTTCGTGTGGAGCTACCAGGTTCCCGAAGACCTGGTCGACCCCGCGACCCTCGTGCTGTGCGTCGGCGACGGCGACGAGGGCTGCAGCCTCCTCAGCGACTGATCGCCGCGTCGAACTCGCCCTGGCGCGTCGAGACGATGTCCTTGCCGAGCGGCATGATCGAGATCGGCACCATCTTGAAGTCGGCGAGACCGAGCGGGATGCCGATGATCGTGATGCACAGCGCGATTCCCGAGACGATGTGGGCGAGCGCGAGCCACCAGCCCGCGAGGATCACCCACACGACGTTCCCGAGGAACGCCCACACGCCGGAGTTCTGCTTCTCGACGATCGTGCGCCCGAACGGCCAGAGGGCATAGAACCCGATGCGGAACGACGCGATGCCCCACGGGATCGTCACGATGAGGACGCACAGCAGGATGCCCGCCGCGACGTAGGCGAGGAACAGCCAGACGCCGGACAGGACGAGCCAGATGACGTTCAGCACGGTGCGCACGAGATGATTGTGGCAGTCGGCGTGACCCCGCGGGGGCCGTGTCGGTGGGCCCGAACTAGACTTGAGGGGCCATGACCGACGCCGTCACACCAATCATCGTCGGCGGGGGCTCAGGGCCTCGCCCTGGTGCGGCGCGCGCCGACGAAGACCTGCTCGCCGGCCTCAATCCGCAGCAGCGCGAGGCGGTCGTCTACCGCGGTCCGGCGCTGCTCATCGTCGCGGGAGCGGGCTCCGGCAAGACGCGCGTTCTCACGCACCGCATCGCGAGCCTGCTCCGCAACAAAGAGGCGTGGCCCAGTCAGATCCTCGCGATCACGTTCACCAACAAGGCCGCGGGCGAGATGCGCGAGCGCGTCGAGCACCTCGTCGGAGATTCCGCGCGAGGCATGTGGATCTCGACCTTCCACTCCGCGTGCGTGCGCATCCTGCGACGCGAGGCGCAGCAGTTCGGCTTCACGAGCTCGTTCACGATCTACGACTCGGGCGACTCGCGTGCGCTCATCAAACGGCTCGTCAAAGAGCATGAGGCGGATGCCTTCGGGCTGACGCCCGCCGCGGTGCAGGGCAAGATCTCGAAGCTCAAGAACGAGCTGGCCGACGCCGACTCGTACGCGCGCCAGGCGAACATGAACGACCCCGTCGAGCGTGTGTTCGTCGAGGTGTTCGGCGCCTACCAGCGCGAGCTGCAGCGCGCGAACGCGTTCGACTTCGACGACCTCATCGCGCAGACCGTCTACCTCTTCCGCGCGTTCCCGCATGTCGCCGATGTGTACCGGCGTCGGTTCCGGCACATCCTCGTCGACGAGTACCAAGACACGAACCACGCGCAGTACGCGCTCATCAACGAGCTGACGAAGCCGGTTGCCGGAGCGGTCGCTGAGCCTGTCGAAGCGTCGAACGGGATGTTGATCTGGGGCCCCGACCCTTCGACGAGCTCAGGGACCGGTGGTGTCGCCGGCGCCCCCGAGCCCGCGTCCCTCACGGTCGTCGGCGACTCCGACCAGTCGATCTACGCGTTCCGCGGAGCGGACATCCGCAACATCACCGAGTTCGAGCGCGACTACCCGGGTGCGAAGGTCGTGCTGCTCGAGCAGAACTACCGCTCGACGCAGAACATTTTGAGCGCGGCGAACGCGGTCATCAGCAACAACTTCGACCGCAAAGACAAGAAGCTGTGGACCGACGTCGGCGCGGGCGAGAAGATCGTCGGGTTCACCGGCTACTCGCAGCACGACGAGGCGCAGTTCGTCGCCGACGAGATCGAGGCGCTCCGCCGCGAGGGCGTCGACTACGGCCAGATGGCCGTCTTCTACCGAACGAATTCGCAGTCGCGTGCGCTGGAGGAGATCTTCATCCGCTCGGCGGTGCCCTACAAGATCATGGGCGGCACGAAGTTCTACGAACGCGCCGAGATCAAAGACGCGCTGGCCTACCTCGTCGCGGTCGCGAACCCGGCCGACGAGATGGCGCTGCGTCGCATCGTGAACAAACCCCGCCGAGGCATCGGCGACGTGACGATCGAGGCGATCTCGCGGTACGCACGCGAGGAGCAGATCACATTCCGCGACGCGCTCGCGAACTCGTCGGCGCTCGGAGTCGGACCCAAGATCCAGGCGGCGATCGCCCACCTCGACGCGGTGCTGGCCGAGGCATCCGACATCATGCTTCCGCCCTCCGGCGAGATCGCACCGCCGACGTCCGTGACGGAGGGGCTGCAGCTGCTGCTGAACAAGAGCGGCTACATCGACGCGCTGCGCGCGAGCCGCGACCCGCAAGACGAGGCGCGCGTCGAGAACCTCGACGAGCTCGTCGCCGTCACTCGCGAGTTCGCGCGCAACAACCCCGAGGGCACGATCCTCGACTTCCTCACCGAGGTCGCGCTCGTGTCCGACGCCGACGACCTCGAAGACGCCTCGGGTTCGGTGTCGCTCATGACGCTGCACACGGCGAAGGGCCTGGAGTACGACGCGGTGTTCGTCACGGGCGTCGAGGAGGACCTCATCCCGCACCGCATCTCGGCGGGGGAGCCGGGCGGACCGCAGGAGGAGCGCCGCCTCTTCTACGTGGGCATCACCCGCGCGCGCAAGCGCCTCTACCTGTCGCTCGCGATGACCCGCGCGCAGTTCGGCGAGGTGTCGGTCGCGATGCCGAGCCGCTTCCTGCAGGAGATCCCGTCGGAGCTGCTGCACTGGCGGCAGTCGCCCGGTGACGTCAACTCGCGCGGTGGCTCCCAGTCGCGGGCGCTCAACGCCCGCCGGGGCTTCGGCGGATCCGGGTCGGGCAAGCGCTACGGCGACGACCTTGTGCCGCTCGCTCGCCGCCAGCCGAACGGGTCGATCGAGAAGTTCGCGAACCGCATTCCCGCGAAGGTGCGCGACAACGGCGACCTCGAGCTCGCGCCGGGCGACCGCATCCGCCACGACGACTTCGGCGAGGGCCGCGTCGACCTCGTGACGGGCGAGGGCGCGAAGCGCGTCGCTCACGTGCGCTTCGACACCGCCGGCGCGAAGAAGCTCCTCATCAAGGTCGCACCGATCGAGAAGATCTAGTCCGCCGCGCTCTCCGTGGGCGGTGGCACCGCTCCGCTCACGAGCAGGTGGTGGTGCGCGAGCCGCCGCAGCGCAAGCATGACCGGCTCGTACAGCGCCGTGCCCAGCACGGCGTACACGACGGCGTCCTGCAGGGTCATCTCGGCGATGGGTGCGACCTCTTCGCCCGCGACCGCGCGCATCGCATCCGCGTATCGGCTCAGCACAGAAGGATCCCACCGCAGCCCCGCATCCTCGATCGCGCGGATCGCGGAGTCGAGCTGTCTCACCGCGGCGAACCTCGGCTCGTACGTGAGCCCGGCGTGCTCGATCGCCTCGCGCGCACGCGGGTAGTCGTCGGCCTCCTCGACGTAGGGCGGCAGTGCGCCGACCGCCCGCCCGAGCGTTTCGACCGGGTCGGGCGCCGGCTCGTCGATGAGCGCGAGGATCTCGCGCACCCGCGACAGCGGCAGCCCTCGCACATCCGCCAAGGCGGCGATGAGCCGGACACGAGCGAGGTGCTCCTCGCCGTACTCCGCGTTCGTCGCCGACACCGCTTCGCCGCGGGGGAGCAAGCCCTCGCGGATGTAGAACTTCAGCGTCGCGACCGGCACGCCGCTGCGCGTGGAAAGCTCGGAGATCCTCACGGAAGGGTCCGCCGGTCCGACGCGCGTGTCGGGAATGGATTGGACATGTAGATAGTTTAGCTATCTAATACTGGATAGCAAAACTATCCAATCTCGCTGGACCGAGATCTACCGAAGGAGAAGCATGGATCCCGTACTCACCATCGTCCTCGGCGCCACGGTGCTGACGGTCATCGGCATCATGTCCGGGGGCACGTTCCTGCTCCGCATCGCGTCGCACGGCCTCCCGTTCAACGGCCTGCAGAAGACGTTCTTCCGTGCCGGTCACGCCCACGCGGGCGTGCTCGTGATCCTCGGGCTCGTGTCCGCCCTGCTGCTCACGGTGGCCGGTGTGACCGGTCCCTGGCTGTGGTCCGCGGTCGGCGTGCTGGCGTCGGCGATCCTCATCCCGGCCGGGTTCTTCCTCTCGGTGCTGGGGCAGGATCCGAAGCACCCGGGCCGCCTGATCGGGCTGCTGTGGGCGGGCGTGGTCGTGCTCGCGCTCTCGCTCATCGCGGTCGGCGTGAGCCTGATCGTCGCCGGCGCGAGTGCGCTCGGGTGACGGTCAGGAGGCCCTGTTATCGGTAGTTCACGAACTGCAGGTCGACGTCTAGGTCGGCAGCCTTGAGGATGCGGATGACCTCCTGCAGGTCGTCACGGCTCTTCGACTGCACGCGCAGCTCGTCGCCCTGGATCTGCGACTTGACCGACTTCGGCCCCTCGTCGCGGATGATCTTCGAGATCTTCTTGGCGTTCTCGGACGAGATGCCGTTCTTCAGCGACGACACGATGCGGAACTCCTTGCCGCTCGCGACCGGGTCGCCCGACTCGAGGCTCTTGAGCGAGATGCCGCGTTTGATGAGTTTCGACTGGAACACGTCGAGCACGGCCTTCGCGCGCTCCTCGCTGTTCGCCTTGATGAGGATCTGCTCGCCGCTCCACTCGATCGAGGCGCCGGTGCCCCTGAAGTCGTAGCGCTGCTCGACCTCTTTTCGGGCCTGGTTGAGCGCGTTGTCGGCCTCCTGATGGTCGACCTTGCTGACGATGTCGAACGAGGAATCTGCCATGCCGGGCAGTCTATCCGGCAGGTCTCGCGCCGAGCGGGTGACACGGATGCCGGGACCACCGTGCAAGCGCTTCCAAGGTCCGCGGCGGTTGATCACGGGATGATATCGGGTTCATCTCGGGATTGCGCGAAGGCCCGTCTTCGGTGAAACTGTAAGCGCTTGCATTACCGAGGGGCGACGATGTGGACGCCGACGCATCCATCTCGTCTCCGCAGACAAGAGAGGCACACACCGATGAAGGTGAACAAGAAGGGCGCGATCGGCCTGGCGGCGATCGTCGCGGGCAGCGCGGTCGTCCTGGCCGGCTGCGCGGGCGGCGGCGGCAACGAGACCGAGGCCCCCGAGTCGGCCGGTTCGATCACCGTGTGGGTCGACGCCGACCGTGCCGGCGTCCTCGAAGACGCCGCGAAGGACTTCACCGCCGACACCGGCGTCGAGGTCAAGCTGGTCCAGAAGGAGTTCGGCGAGATCCGCGACCAGTTCGTGCAGCAGGTTCCGACCGGCGAGGGTCCTGACATCGCCGTCGGCGCGCACGACTGGCTGGGCGTCCTCGTCACGAACGGCGTCGTGGCGCCGGTCGAGCTCGGTGACACGGCGAGCGACTTCGAGCAGGTCGCCATCGACGCGTGGAGCTACGAGGGACAGACCTACGGCGTGCCGTACGCGATCGAGAACATCGGCCTGCTTCGCAACACCGACCTCGTGGCCGAGGCTCCGACCAGCTACGACGACATGATCGCCAAGGGCACGGCGGCGGGCACCGAGTACGCGTTCCTCGTCGGCCTCGACCCCGAGGCATCCGACCCGTACCACCTGTACCCGTTCCAGACGTCGTTCGGCGCTCCGGTGTTCGGCACCGACGCGGACGGCGCGTACGACCCGGCCGACCTGCAGATCGGCAACGCGGGCGGCCAGGAGTTCGCCACGTGGCTCGCGTCGCAGGGTTCGACCGGCACCGGCGTCTTCAACACGAACATCACGGGCGACCTCGCGCGTGAGAACTTCGTGGCGGGCAAGTCGCCGTTCTTCCTGACCGGCCCGTGGAACGTCCCGGCGGCCGAGGAGGCGGGCCTCAACATCGCGGTCGACCCGATCCCGTCGGCCGGTGGCCAGGACGCACAGCCGTTCGCCGGCGTGCAGGGCTTCTTCCTGAGCTCCGAGAGCGAGAACCGTCTCGCCGCGAACGAGTTCCTCATCAACTACATCGGCAGCGAAGAGGTCCAGACGGCCCTCTACGAGGTCGGCGGCCGCTCCCCGGCGCTCACCGCCGCGTTCGAGGCGGCCGTGTCGTCCGACCCGATCACCGCGGGCTTCGGTGAGGTCGGCGCCAACGCCGTGCCGATGCCGTCGATCCCCGAGATGGGCTCGGTGTGGCAGTTCTGGGGCGTGACCCAGGCTGCGATCATCAACGGCCAGGGCGGCGACCCGGTCGCGCTGTGGGACAAGATGGCGGCCGACATCCAGGCGGCCATCGAGTAATCGACGTCGATGCGGGGCGGCATCCGCAAGGCTGCCGCCCCGCATCCGTCACAGCACGCGACCGAGGGAAACGCGATGACGACGCCGACCATCGAAGAACCACACACGGCCGAAGCGCCGAAACCCACCAAACGGGCCCGCCGGGCGACCCGCATCGCCGAGGCGGCGTCGGGCGGGTGGAAGGTGCTCCTGTTCAAGGTCATCGCGCTGGGCATCATCGACGCGATGGCGCTCTACGCGATCCTCGTGCTCGTGCAGAGCGAGCAGTGGCTCATCGCGGGCATCGTCCTCGCGGTGACCGCCTTCGCGAACTGGATCTACTTCAGCCGCGGCCATCTGCCGGCGAAGTACCTCATCCCCGGTCTCATCTTCCTCTTCGTCTTCCAGATCTTCGCGGCGGGCTACACGGGCTACGTCGCGTTCACCAACTACGGCACGGGCCACAACAGCACGAAGGACAGCGCGATCAACGCGCTCATGCTGTCGGCGCAGGAGCGCGTGCCGGACTCGCCCGCCTATCAGCTCACGATCGTCGAGCAGCTGGGCGAGCTCTCGTTCCTCGTGACCGATCCCGACGGCGATGTCCGCCTCGGCGGCGAGGAGCGACCGCTCGAGCCGGTCGACAACGCCGAGATGGACGGCGGCAAGGCCGTCGGCGTCCCGGGCTACAACACCCTCTCGTTCGCGCAGATCGTCGCCGACCAGCAGCGCATCGCCGACATGGCGGTGCCCATCAGCGATGACCCGAACGACGGCGCGCTGCGCACGCCCGACGGATCCGTCGCGTACGCGTACGTCTCGAAGCTCGTGTACGACGAGGCCGCCGACACGATGACCGACACGCGCACTGGCGTCGTCTACTCCGATATCGGCACCGGCGCGTTCACCGCACCCGACGGCACCGAGCTGCTCCCGGGCTGGCAGATCTTCGTCGGCTTTGACAACTTCGTGCGGGCGTTCGGCGAGGAGTCGATCCGCGGTCCGTTCTTCTCGGTGCTGACGTGGACGTTCGTGTTCGCCTTCTTGTCGGTGTTCCTGTGCTTCGCAGCGGGGCTCTTCCTCGCGATCGTCTTCAACGATCCGCGCATGAAGTCGAAGCGGTACTACCGCGTGATCATGATCCTCCCGTACGCGTTCCCCGGCTTCCTGTCGGCGCTCGTATGGGCGGGCATGATGAACCAGGAGTTCGGCTTCATCAACGTCGTGCTCTTCGGGGGCGCCGACATCCCATGGCTCACGAATGAGTGGCTCGCCAAGTTCAGCATCCTGCTCGTGAACCTGTGGCTCGGATTCCCCTATATGTTCCTCATCTGCACGGGCGCTCTGCAGGCCATCCCGGATGAGCTGCAGGAAGCCGCGCGCGTCGACGGCGCATCCGCCTGGCAGGTGTTCCGCAACATCAAGCTGCCGCTGCTGTTCGTGGCTGTCGCCCCGCTGCTGATCGCGTCGTTCGCGTACAACTTCAACAACTTCGTGCTGATCTACATGCTCACCGGCGGCGGACCGCGCGATGTGAGCGCGGGCGTGAACGTCGGCGCGACCGACATCCTCATCTCGATGGTCTACAAGGTCGCCTTCGTCGGCTCGACTGCCGACTACGGCCTGGCGAGCGCCTTCTCGATCATCATCTTCCTGCTGGTCGGCACGATCTCGGTGATCGCCTTCCGGCGCACCAAGGCCTTGGAGGAGCTGGTCTGACATGAGCGACCTGAAACCTGGAGCCCCTGCAGCGCGCGGCCTGCTCGACACGGTCGCGGCGTCGGACGACGAGCTCACGACGACGACCACCCTCACAACCGGCGGCGGCGTCCGCGGCGAGGGCAAGCTTCCCCGCCGCAGATTCAAGCGGTACTTCCGCGAGACCGGATGGCGTCACCTCGTCGGCATCGGCGTCGCGATCTTCGCGATCTTCCCCCTCCTGTACGTGTTCTCGGCGTCGCTCAACCCGGGCGGCACGCTGCTCACCGCGAACGGTCTGTTCTCGAACTTCAACTTCGAGAGCTACGTCGACCTGTTCAACAGCCCGCGGCATCCGTACGGCGCCTGGTACATCAACACCCTCGTGATCGGCCTCGTCACCGCTGCCGGCACCGTCCTCATGGGCGCGCTCGCGGCTTACTCGTTCTCGCGCATGCGCTTCACGGGGCGCCGCGTCGGGCTCACGACGCTGCTCGTGGTGCAGATGTTCCCGCAGATGCTCGCCGCCGTCGCGATCTTCCTCCTCATGGTCGCGATCGGCGACATCTTCCCGGCGCTCGGGCTCAACACCCAGATCGGCCTGATCATGGTGTACCTCGGCGGTGCACTCGGCGTGAACACGTACCTCATGTACGGCTTCTTCAACACGGTGCCGTCTTCGATCGACGAGGCCGCGAAGATCGACGGTGCGGGCCACGCGCGCATCTTCTTCACGATCATCCTGCGCCTCGTTGCCCCGATTCTCGCGGTCGTCGGACTTCTGTCGTTCATCGGAACGGCGAGCGAGTTCATGCTCGCGAGCGTCATCCTCATCGACCCCGACAAGCAGACGCTCGCCGTGGGCCTGTACAAGTTCGTATCCGACGAGTTCTCGAAGAACTGGAGCATCTTCGCGGCGGGCGCGGTGCTCGCGGCGATCCTGCCGGTCGCGCTGTTCCTGGCGCTGCAGAAGTACATCGTCGGCGGCCTGACGGCCGGAAGCGTGAAATAGCGGATGCCTCGCCCGGCGCGCCTCGTCGGCGCATCCGTCGTCGCGCTCGTCCTCGCGCTCGCCGGATGCACGGCCTCGCCATCGACAGCCGAGCGGGCGGCGCCCGACGTCGGCGTGCAGCTCTTCCAGCTGCCGTGGACGTCGATCGCCGAGGAGTGCGAGACGACCCTCGGCCCCAACGGCTTCGCGTGGGTGCTCACATCACCGCCGAACGAGCACATCCAGCGCGATGAGTGGTGGGCGTCGTACCAGCCGGTGAGCTACGAGCTCGAGACGCGCCTCGGCACGCGCGACGAGTTCGCCGACATGGTCGAGCGATGCGGCGCGGCGGGCGTCGACGTCATCGCGGATGCCGTCGTCAACCACATGACCGGGCAGGACGCGCCTGGCGAGGGCTGGGCGGGCACGCCGTACGAGCACTACGAGTACCCCGGGCTGTACACGGCAGAGGACTTCCACCGCTGCGGCCTCACGGCGAACGACGACATCCAGGACTACGACTCGCGCGAGCAGGTGCAGACGTGCGAGCTCGTGAACCTCGCCGACCTCGACACGGCGAGCGACAAGGTGCGCGGCACGATCGTCGCCTACCTCGACGACCTGCTGTCGCTCGGTGTCGCGGGGTTCCGCATCGACGCCGCGAAGCACATGGCCGCCGACGATGTCGAGGCGATCGTCGCGGCATTGCCCGAGGGCACGCGCGTCATGAGCGAGGTCATCAGGGGCGCTGGAGAGCCGATCGTTCCCGAGGAGTACGCCGGGTTCGGGGAGGTCTTCGAGTTCACCTACGCGCGCGACCTGACGCCGCCGCTCGCGAACGGCGTCTTCAACGACCCGGAGCTCGACGGGGAGCGGCCGCTGCACGTGGCATCCGATCGCGCGATCGTGTTCGTCGACAACCACGACACCGAGCGCGGCGAGGCCGACGTGACCTATCGCGACGGCGGGCTGTACGTGATCGCGAACGCGCTCATGCTCGCTGATGACTACGGCACACCCGTCGTCTACTCCGGGTACGCGTTCTCCGACCGCGATGCGGGCGCGCCGATCGGCGCCGACGGCCGCGTGCTCGACACCGCGTGCGACGGCGTCGCCGGACCGGCCGAGTCGTACGACGACGGCGAGCGCACGTGCGTCCATGCGTGGACCGCGATCGCGGGCATGCTCGAGTTCCGCGCGTTCGCCGGCGACGCCCCACGGCTCCCCGGTGTGGACGAAGGCGACGCCTACGGATTCGAGCGCGAAGGTCGCGGTGTCGTCGCCGTCAACGTGGGCTCCGAGCCCGAGACCATCGCGATCCCCACGTCGCTCCCGGCGGGGGAGTACCGGGACGTGATCGCCGGAGAGACCTACACCGTCGGAGACGGCGAGGTCGTGTTCGAGCTCGAGCCGCTGGGTGCCGCTGCGATCCACATCGGGTCCCGGTCGTAGTCCTACAATCGACTCGCGCACAACTGAACAACAATCTGAGGGCTCTGTCACGGCGCGGCCGTGCAACCACGTCGCTTCCATCGGCGGCGCCGCCGCCTCGTCTCGAAAGGCTCGTCCGTGACCACCCTCATCCCGCACCACGACGGTTCGCCCCTGTACGTCTCGAACCTCGCCCCCGAGCTGGGCGATACCGTCACCGTCCGGCTTCGTGTGCCCTCCGGCTACGGGCCCCTGAGCGCTGTGCGCACACGCTCCAACCCCGACCACGAACCCGAGTGGACGGATGCCGCACTGCTCGGCTCCGCCGACGGATGGGACTGGTGGGAGGCGCCCGTCACCGTCCGCAACCGACGTCACGGCTACCGTTGGCTGCTCGTGCACGAAGACGGCACGATCGAGTGGCTCAACCAGACCGGCCTGCACCGGATCGAGACGCTCGACGCCGAGGACTTCGCGCTCGTCGCCCACCCCGCGCCGCCCGCGTGGCTGTTCGACAGCGTGATGTACCAGATCTTCCCCGACCGGTTCGCGCGCTCAGCGCAGGCAGACCGACACCCGACGCCCGACTGGGCGATCCCCGCCGCGTGGGACGACCCGGTGGATCCGGTGCTCCCCGGCCGCTCGCAGCAGTTCTACGGCGGCGACCTCGACGGGATCGTCGAGCACCTCGACCACCTCGTCGAGCTCGGAGTCAACCTCCTGTACCTGACGCCGGTCTTCCCCGCCGCGTCGAACCACCGCTACGACGCGTCGAGCTTCGATCGCGTCGACCCGCTGCTCGGCGGCGATGAGGCGCTCGTACGGCTCGTCGAGGCGGCGCATGCGCGCGGCATCCGTGTCATCGGCGACCTCACGAGCAACCACTCCGGCGACCGGCACGAGTGGTTCCAGTCCGCCTACGGCCACCCCGGCGCGCCGGAGGAGGACTTCTACTACTTCCTGAACGACGACAACACCGAGTACGAGTCGTGGCTGGGCACACCGACGCTGCCGAAGTTCAACTGGGCGTCGGAGGAGCTGCGGCGCCGGTTCATCGCCGGCCCCGACTCGGTCGTCGCGAAATGGCTGAAGCCGCCGTTCAACACCGACGGCTGGCGCATCGACGTCGCGAACATGACGGGACGCCTCGGCGACATCGACCTCAACGCCGAGGTGCGCCGGCTGCTGCGTCAGACGATGGAGGAGATCAACCCCGACACGATCCTCCTCGCCGAATCGACGAACGACGCCGCGAGCGACTTGCAGGGCGACGGCTGGCACGGGGCGATGACGTATCCGTCGTTCACGCGCCCGCTGTGGGGGTGGCTGTGCGAGCCGAGCGGCGAGCCGTATCTCACCGCCGAAGGCGAGTGGCGCACCGAGCCCTGGTTCTTCGGACAGCCGATCGGCGGCATGCCGCGCTACACCGCGAAGCAGTTCGCCGACGCGGTCGTGCGGTTCACGGGGTCGATCCCGTGGCGCGTGCGCCTCGGGAACATGCAGGCGCTCGACACGCACGACACCGGCCGCTTCGCGACGCACGCCGCGTCCGGCGTGGTGCCGGTCGCTGTCGGGCTCTCCGTGACCCTGCCCGGCGTGCCGGTGCTGTTCGCGGGCGACGAATTCGGGCTCACAGGTGTCGACGGCGAGATGAGCCGTACGCCCATGCCCTGGGGCACGGAGGACGAACCGGATGCCGCGGCCCGCCTCGCCCTGTACCGCGACCTCATCCGCCTGCGGCGCGAGCACCCGGTGCTCGCCACGGGCGGCCTGCGCTGGGTGCACGTCGACGACGAGGGGCTCGCGTTCGTGCGCGAGTCGGCGGACGAGACGATCCTCGTGCTGGCGTCGCGCGGCGACGTCGACGTCGCGCTGCCGGCGGGCGTCGTGCCGGGTGCCGCGCGGGCGGAGGCGCTCTTCGGCGACGCGACGCTCGGGGTCGCCGGCGACGGCTCGGTGCTGCTGTCGGCGGAGGGTCCGGCGTTCGCCGCGTGGGCGCTTCCCGGCGTCGCGGTGCCGTGATGGTGAGCGCGGAGCGCTTCGACGCGCTGAGCGCCGGGCTCGCGGAAGGCGTTCGCGCTCGCGACGGGCTCATCGGACTCGTGCTGCTCGGATCGGCGTCGGACGAGGCATCCAGCCGCCGCGATGAATGGTCGGATCACGACTTCTTCGCGATCGTCGAGGACGGTCGGGGTGCGGAGGTGCGCCCCGACCTGTCGTGGCTGCCCGATCGGGACCGCATCGTGCTCACCGCCCGTGAGGGCGAGATCGGCTTCGTCGCGGTGTACGACGACGGGCACGTGTTCGAGTTCGCGCTCTCGGAAGCCGGAGAGCTCGCGGGTGCGGTGGCCGGCGATGCGACCGTGGTGGTCGACGATGAGCGCGGTACGACCGCCGCGCTCATCGAACGCGCTCGTGCCCGCGCCGAGTCCGCCGACCGGTTCGACCCCGGGAACGACGTGCGCCTCGTGCTCGTGAAGCTGCTCATCGGCGTCGGGCGCGTGCGACGCGGCGAGGTGCTGAACGGCGGGCAGTTCATCCGGCAATGGGCGGTGCAGCACCTCGTGCGTGCGATCCGGGGGCGGTTCGCCGAGGCATCCGGTTCGCTTCGCGACGCGATCGACCCCGTGCGGCGGTTCGAGCGCGATCACCCGCAGTGGGGTGCGCGCATCGCGTCAGCGCTCGAGCGCCCCACCGAGGACGCTGCGCGCGAGCTGCTCGCGTTCATGCGCGAGGTGCTCGAACCCGGGTGGGATGCCTTCCCTTCGCGGGCGGCGGATGCGGTCGCGCAGCGCCTGGGCTGGGAGGCGTTCTCCACAGAGCGATGACGGAGGGTGACGCCGGGTATCGGCATCCGACACACTGAGTCCCATGGGATCAGCGTTGACCACCATCGGATTGCCCGTCGCCCTCGGCATCATCATGTTCGGCCTGGGCCTGAGTCTGACTCCCGGCGATTTCGCTCGGGTCGTGAAGCAGCCGAAGGCGGTGATCATCGCTCTGCTCTGCCAGCTCATCCTGCTTCCCGCGATCTGCTTCGGCCTCGTGCTGCTGTTCCAGCTGCCGCCGATCCTCGCCGTCGGCATGATGATGCTCGCCGCGTCGCCCGGAGGCACGACCGCGAACCTCTACAGCCATCTGTTCCGCGGCGACGTCGCGCTCAACATCTCGCTGACCGCGGTGAACTCGGTCATCGCCGTCGTGACGCTGCCGATCATCACGAACCTCGCGATCGCGTACTTCAACCCCTTCGACGACCAGCTCGGACTGCAGTGGTCGAAGGCGCTCGAGGTGTTCGCGATCGTGCTGCTGCCGGTCGCGCTCGGCATGGTCGTGCGGCACCTCTGGCCGAAGTTCGCGAAGGCCATGGACAAGCCCGTGCGCATCGCGTCGATCATCATCCTCATCGTCGTGATCGCGGGTGCGGTCGCGTCGAACTGGGATCTGCTGATCGCCAACTTCGGGCGCCTCGCCGCCATCACGATCGTCTTCTGCGTCATCAGCCTCGCCGTCGGGTACTGGGCACCGCGGGTGTTCCAGGTCGGCAAGCGCCAGTCGATCGCGTCGTCGTTCGAGATCGGCATCCACAACGCGACGCTCGCGATCGTCATCGCGCAGTCCGTGCTCGGTTCGACCGAGCTCAGCTTGCCGGCCGCGGTCTACGGCGTGCTGATGTTCTTCATCGCGTTCGGCTTCGGCTTCCTCATCCGTGAGCGCAAGACGACGGATGCCGCGGCCGAGCCCGAGCCTGAGGAGACGACCTCCGCGACGACTTAGACTGGGGCACTGACGGCGAGGAGGTTCCATGCGCCCGCTGACCGAAGACGACGTCCTGGCATCGTTCGTGAATGCCGCCCCCGAAGAACTCCGGCTCATCGCTCTGCCGCCGGACTTCCTGCTCACCGATTGGGATCACCTCGACTTCCTCGCGTGGCGTGATCCCCGCACGCGAAGTCGCGGGTATGTGATCGCGGAAGTCGACGGTGCGCCGACCGGCATCGTGCTGAGGGCGGCGGAGGGCTCGTCGCGAGCCCGCTCGGCGATGTGCAACCTGTGCCACACGATGCAGCCCGCCGACCAGGTGTCGCTCTTCACCGCGCGCAAGGCGGGTCCGGCCGGACGCCACGGCGACAGCGTCGGCACCTACATGTGCGCCGACCTCTCGTGTCACGAGAACGTGCGGCTCGCCGCGCCCCTCGCCCCGAACGAGATCCGGGCGAGCGTCGACCGCCGCATCGACGGCACCCGTGAGCGCACCGAGGCGTTCGTCGAACGCGTGCTCGAGGGGAGCGCCGCATGAGCGATCGCGTCGTCGTGATCGGCGACGCGCTCATCGACGAACTCCGCGACGACCACGGCGTGCGGGAGTTCGTCGGGGGTGCCGCTCTCAACGTCGCGGTCGGGCTCAGCCGGCTGGGTGTGCCTTCGACGCTGATCGCGATGGTCGGCGACGACGAGCCGGGCTCGCGCATCCGCACATACCTCTCCGACTACGGCGTCGAGCTCATCGCGACGCCGTCCCTCCTCGGTTCGTCGCGTGCCGTCAGCACGCGCACCGGTGGGGGAGAGCCCGTGTACGTGTTCAACGACGCGGCGAAGGCGCGGCGCATCCGCTTGGGCGATCAAGAGCGCGCGGCGATCGCGGCATCGCCGCTCGTCGCGATCAGCTGCTTCCCGTTCGACGACGTCGAGCAGACCGAGGAGTTCGCGCTCGCGCTGGCGGGCGCGCGCGTGGCGATCGACCCCAACCCCCGCGACGATCTCATGCGCGATCGCGATGAGTTCGTGCGCGGGTTCGAGCGCCTCGCCGCCCGCTCGGCCCTCGTGAAGATCGGCGTCGACGACGCGGAGCTCCTGTACGGCGAGCCGATCGATGCCGTGACACCGCGGCTCATCGACCTCGGGGTGGGCGCGGTCTTCGCGACGGAGGGCGCCTCCGGTGCGGCGATCGAGACGGCGACGGATGCGGCGACCCGCCCCATTTCCGACCTTCCCGGCCGGATCGTCGACACGATGGGCGCCGGCGACGCCGCCTTCGCAGCGGTGCTCGCCGCGCTCGCATCCGGCTGGCCTGAGGACGCCGACGCGTGGGGCGCGGTGCTCGAGCGCGCGATGGACGTCGCGGCTGCGACGTGCCGGCTCGAGGGGGCGCTGCTGCGCCTGCCGTCGGCCCTTGTCGGGCCCGATCTGGACCGCCTCGGAACCTGATCGGACGGTGGCTCTGCGCCGATTTCGAGCACTCCGTCTGAGCAGGTAGGATTGTTGATCGCGCCTCCGGTCGACTGTACAAGCCGGGCGGGTGCGCACCCGGCGAGTTACCCAAGCGGCCAAAGGGATCTGACTGTAAATCAGCTGGCATTGCCTTCGGGGGTTCGAATCCCTCACTCGCCACCGAAAAATGAAGGGCCTCGCGGATGCGGGGCCCTTCATTCATTCATCGGAGAGCTGCGCTCAGCGCCGGCGGCCGCGCACCGCTTTCAGCGCCATCTGCGTCGCGATGAACGCGAGGAAGACGGCGAACAGGATGTTCGCGGTGAACGGGTCGATGGATGTTGCGACCCATGCGCCGAGCGCCGTCGTCGTGCACGCCGCGAGCCCCACGCACACCGCGCCCAGCGGATCGATGTTCCGCCGGATGATGTTGCCGACGGTGCCCGAGATCGCGGCCGGGATCATCATCAGCAGGGACGTGCCCTTCGCGAGGAGGTCGCTCGTGCCGAAGACGAGGATCAGCGCGGGCACGACGATGATGCCCCCGCCGACTCCGAGCAGTCCGGAGACGGTCCCTGTGGCCAGTCCGAGGACGACGAGGCCGATGACCGCCGGCCACAAGAGCGTCAGTTGGACGTCGCGTGAGGGGATCACCACGAAAAGGCTTACGATCACCGCCAGGAGGAACCCGACGAACGCCCAGCGCAGCGCCGTCTGTGACACGCGCGGAAGCAGCCACGTCCCGAACTGTGCGCCGAGGACCGCGCCGGCCGCGAGGATGAGCGCCGGGATCCACGCCACCGCGTCGCTGAGGGCATAAGAGACGACGCCGACGGCCGCGCTCGGCACGATCGCCGCGAGCGACGTGCCGGCGGCGCGCCGCTGGTCGAAGCCGAGGAGGAGAACCAGCAGCGGCACGATGACGACACCGCCGCCGACGCCGAACAGACCCGACAGGAACCCGGTCAGAAGGCCGATGGAGACGAACAGGAGGACGGATGCCGCGGCACTGCGCCGCGGCTGATCTGATGCCCCCACGCGCTATGCGCCTTGCTCGGACAGACGCGTCTCGACCCAGCGCGCCGTCGACTCGTTCGCCTTGCGGTAGTGCTCCTCGGTGAGCTCGCGTGCGCGGACCGGATCGTGGTCGGCGATGGCACGTGCGATCTCGTCGTGTTCGGCGAGGTTCAGGCGGAGGCGATGCGTGTTCCCCGCGTAGCCGCCGAAGGAGAGGTTGCGCGGGACGCGTCGATGCAGCTCCGCGATCGTGAGGGCGAGCTGCCGGTTGTCGGCCGCTTCGACGACGACCGAGTGGAAGCGCTCGTTCGCGTCGGCCCACAGGGCGCCGAGGTCGTCGGACGACGTGCCGCGCTCGAGTGCCTCGCGGAACTCGTCCCACGCTGCGAACAGGCGCGTGATCTGATCGTCGTTGATTCGGATCGCCGCGAGTTCGGCGGCGAGTCCCTGCAGCTCGGCCCGGACCTCGCCCATCTCACGGATGTCGCGTACGGAGAGCCCGTTGACGCGGGCGCCTCGATTCGGCGCGATCGTCACGATCCCCTGCGCCGCGAGCACGCGGAGAGCCTCGCGCACGGGGGTGCGACTGACGCCGAATTCGGCCGCCAGGGCATCATGCCGCAGCCACGTGCCGATCGCGATCTCACCGCTCACGACTCGCCGTTGCAGCGTCGTGACGATGCGATCAGCCGGCGAGACGTACTCACTGCTGTCGACGGGTACTGTCACCGAATCCTCGCTCCTGGTGCTGGTGCGACCGACATCCGCTGTCGTCGTGCAGCAGCCAACACGCCATTGTCCACGTGCGTTCGTCTCATCGTCCCACGAGGGGACTCACTTGATCTCGCACCATTGTGCCATAGTGTTGCATCCAATCTGAACGTATGTAAATCCAATCTTGGAGGACCCATGAGCCAGGACCAGCTGCAGGCGAGGCCGGATCTCCTCGGATGGTTCGGCATGTGCAGCTCGACGCACTGGACCGCATCGGCGACCGGGCAATCCGTCTTGGAGCGTGGGGGCAACGCGTTCGATGCAGCCGTCGCGGCGGCGTTCGTGCTCCACGTCGTCGAGCCGCACCTCAACGGGCCGGGCGGGGATCTCGTCGCGCTCGCAGCTCCCGCCGACGGCGAGCCGGTCACCGTCGTCGGCCAGGGTCCGGCTCCGGCCGGTGCGACCATCGAGAGGTTCCGGGAGGAGGGACTCGACCTCGTTCCCGGTGCGGGTGCGCTTGCGGCGGCGATCCCGGGGGCGGTCGACGCCTGGCTCATGCTTCTGCGCGACTACGGAACGTGGGAGGTCGGCGCCGTGCTCGAGCCGGCGATCGAGTACGCGCGGCGCGGCCATGCGCTTCTGCCGAAGGCGGCCGACACGATCGCCGGCGTCGCCGGCCTCTTCCGAGATCACTGGCCGACGTCCGCGGATCTCTGGCTTGTCGACGGTGCGGTCCCGGCCGCGGGGAGCATCGTGCGGAATCCCACGTACGCCCGAACCCTCGAGCGCCTCGTCGCGGCGGAGCGCGGTGAGACGCGGGAGGAGCGCATCGACGCGGTGCGTCGCGAATGGCGCGAGGGCTTCGTCGCCGAGGAGATCGACCGGTTCGTCTCCTCCACCCCTCACATGCACGCAAGCGGCACGGTCCACCGCGGCGTGCTCACTTACGCGGATCTCGCGGGGCACCAGGCGACCTACGAGCGACCTGTCCGCGGCGCCTTCCGCGGCTACGACGTGCTCAAGGCGGGTCCGTGGTCGCAGGGGCCGATGCTCCTGCAGACGCTGGCGATCCTGGACGGATTCGACGATGAGGACCTCGACCTGAACACCGCAGCGGGGGTGCATCGGGTGCTGGAGGCGCTCAAGCTCGCGCTCGCGGATCGAGACACTTACTACGGCGCGCACATCGCTCCCGATGTGCTCGAGCACCTGCTCTCGCCCGAGTACGCGCGCGAGCGCCGCCGCCTCATCACCGACCGCGCTTCGCTCGAGCTGCGGCCAGGTGATCTCGACGGCGGGCGTCGGTTCCTGCCGCCCCTGCGCGAGGCGTACCGTGCCGAGGCCGCCGCCGCGTCGACCGGGGAGCCTACGGTCTCCGCGGTGGGCGCGGTGCGCGGCGACACGTGTCACCTCGACGTCGTCGATCGCTGGGGGAACATGGTCTCGGCCACCCCCTCCGGCGGCTGGCTTCAGTCGTCACCGACCATCCCGGCGCTCGGATTCGCCCTCGGAACACGTCTCCAGATGACGTGGCTCGATCCGCGCAGTCCCGCCGCACTCAGGCCGGGAGCCAGGCCCCGGACGACCCTCACGCCTTCCCTCCTCGCACGCGACGGCCACGTCGTCGCGGCATTCGGATCCCCCGGGGGCGACCAGCAGGACCAATGGCAGGCCGGCTTCCTGGTGCGGATGCTCGTCGGGGGGATGACTCCCCAGCAGGCGATAGAGGCCCCCGCCTTCCACACGACGAGCTTCCCCAACAGCTTCTGGCCACGCACGTGGACTCCGGGAGGTGCGGTCGTCGAGGATCGCCTCGGAGACGACGTGATCGCCGACCTCGAGTTGCGCGGCCACCGCGTCGCGCGTGCGGGGGGCTGGGCGCTGAGCAGGCTCACGGCGGTCACTCGCGACGCCCGGACCGGGCTCGTGGGAGCAGCGGCCAACCCGCGTGGGGCGCAGGGGTATGCGGCGGGGCGGTGATGTGAACGCTTTGTGAAATTGCCCGCCGCACTATTGCCTTCTCGCAGATTGGATGCAATCATGCGTCAACTGCATCTCAACTTCGTCAGTCCCTCTCTGCACTAGGAGTCTCCGGATGTCACAACCGAACCAACGCCGCCGGCGCCGATCCGTCGGCGCGGCGCTGATCGCCCTCACCCTCATCACCGCGACGGGGTGCGCCTCTTCGGGGGAGGCCGCGCCCGGCGACAGCTCGCTCGACGTGATCTTCCCGATCCTGCGTCCGACGCTGGACGTTCGCGACAACGCCGCCCAGACCCTCGGCATCCAGTTGCTCGTCAACGAGCCGCTGTTCGTCTACACGCCGGACGGCGAGTTCGTGCCGCGCCTCGCGGAGAGCGTCGAGCAGCCGGATCCGCTCACCTTCGTCTACACACTCCGCGACGTCACGTTCTCCGACGGAACGCCGCTGACGGCCGACGACGTCGTCTACACGTTCGACCTGCACCGCGACCCGGAGTCCACCTCGGTCATGGCGCGCTACTGGGGCGCGGTGGAGTCCGTCGAAGCGACCGGTGAGGACGAAGTCACGGTGAAGCTCTCGGCGTCCGATCCCGAGTGGCCCTACACGGTCGCGAAGACCGGCATCGTCTCGGCGGCCTACTACGAAGCCAACGGTGGACAGGCGGGCACGCCCGGAGCGCCGCAGATCGGCACGGGGCCCTACGTGGTGGACGAGTTCAAGGCATCCGCCGAGGTCGATCTCGTGCGCAACCCGTCGTACTGGGGCGAAGAGGCCCCGTACGAGTCGATCGCCTTCACGGCGCCGAAGGACGACAACAGCCGCCTCCTCGCGCTGCAGTCGGGCAACTACGACGCACTGCTCCTGCCGCCGCTCTCCCAAGTGAAGGCTCTGTCGGCCGTGCCCGGCTATGTGGCGTCGGAGATCACCGACACGTCGACCTATCGCATCAACTTCGACCTCACGAAGCCGCCGTTCGACGAGCTCGCGGTGCGTCAGGCGATCTCCCACGCGGTCGATCGCGACGCGATCATCGGCGCGGTCTTCAACGACCACGCCGAGCCGGCTGACGCACTCGTGCCCCCGCCCATCCTCGAGGTGGCAGGAGAGCCGGGTCCCGTGGCGGAGGCATACGACGGGTTCGCGCGGGACTTCGACCTCGATCTCGACCAGGCGCGCGAATACCTCGCCCAGTCGAGCGTCCCGGACGGCTTCTCATTCACGGTGCCCGTGCAGCAGAGCGACCCCGCCCAGACGCTCATCGCGCAGATCGTCGCCCAGTCGCTCGCCGAGATCGGTGTCGACATGACCCTCGCTCCGCTGGACGACAACACCTACATCCAGCAGGTCTACTTCGACAAGGACATCGACGGTCTGTCGATCGACTCGTGGTCGGCCGGGTCGCCGGAACCGGCCGGCATGCTCTTCAACGCGTACACGCCCGGCATCTTCAGCAACGTGTCGCAGCTCGATTCCGCCGCGGTCGCGGCCGGGCTGGCGGAGTACCGCGAGCTTCCGGTCGATTCGGCCGAACGTCAGCCGCTGCTGCTGGACGTGCTCACCGAGATCCACGCCGAACGTCCCACGGTGCCGCTGCTGTACCCGAACCTCGTGTTCTTCACGGCGGAGGACACGACGGTGTCGGGCCTCAACGGGTTCTGGTGGCTGTCGCCGCTGTACGAGATCATCGCGCCCGCATCATGAGCTTCAGTTCGGTGAAGGAACCGGCGCCGATGTCGCTCGCGGCCGCCGGGCCGGACGCTCTCGATCATCGCCGGGCGGTGCGGTGGAGCGAGGTTCGGCTGATCGCGACCGTGATCGCGAAACGACTGCTGGCCGGCGTCGTGGTGCTGTTCATCGTGACCGTGCTGATCTTCCTCTTCATCCACGCCGCACCGGGCGGACCAGAGGTGGCGATCGCGGGCCTCGATGCCACACCCGAGCAGCTCGCGGCGATCCGTGAGCTCTACCGGCTGGACGACCCGCTCCCCGTCCAGTACTGGACGTACATCAGCAGCGCGCTCACCGGTGATCTCGGCACCTCGTTCATGCTGCGAGAGCCGGTGGCCGACGCGATCGGGCGCGCGCTGTCGGGTGTGACGATTCCGCTGATCATCATCACGTGGACGACCGCGCTCGTGTTCGGGGTGTCGCTCGGCTACATCTCGGCGCGCAAGCGCGGTCAGCTGCTGGATCGGACGATCGTCGGCATCACCGTCGTCGGCGCGACGGCGCCGATGTTCGCCACGGGTCTGCTGATCTCGACGGTGTTCGGAGTGCAGCTGCGCTGGTTCCCCTTCTTCGGGTCCGGTTCGGGCGGCCTCGACACGCTGTATCACCTCGTGCTTCCCGCTCTCACGATGGTGATCGTGATGCTCGCATCCACGACGCGCATCAGTCGTGTGAGGTTCGCCCAGGTGCTCGAGGAGGATCAGTACGCGTTCGCGAAGGCGCGCGGTGTGTCGCCCCGCGCGATCTTCGGGCGGATCATCTTCAGGAACTCGGCCGTCCAGCTCATCACGTGGGCGGGCTCGGTCATCGTGGGCCTGATGACCGGGTTGATCATCGTCGAGCAGATCTACAGCCTTCCCGGCATCGGCTCGCTCCTCATCACGGCCATCGGCTCGCGCGACATCCCGATGATCCAGGGCATCACGCTGGTGATCGCGGTCGCGATCGTCCTGGTCACGATCATCGTCGACGTCCTGTGCATCATCGTCGATCCACGCATCCGGAGAGGAATGGAGGCGGACGCATGACCGCGACATCCGTCATCCCCGCCGTCAGGCGCACCAGATGGGGAGTCGGCTCGCTGCCCCCGGTCACCGTCACGATCGCGCTCGTCATCCTCGCAGGGGTGATCGTGATGGTGCTGTTCCCCGGCATCGCACCGCTCGATCCGGATCGCATCGACGCGGCGGCCGCGCTGCAGGGTCCGAGCGCCGCCCACTGGCTCGGCACCGACGAGCTCGGTCGCGACGTCCTTTCCCGCGTGATCGCCGGCGCGCGCACCGCGTTCCTCGCGCCCTTGGGCCTGGCGACGGGCATCGTCGCGCTGAGTCTGACGATCGGTCTCATCGCCGGATACGCGGGAGGGTGGGTCGACACCTTCATCGGCCGCATCGTGGACGTGCTGTACGCGGTCCCCGCGCTGCTGGTCGCCATCGTCGTCGTCGGTGTCACCGGCGGCGGGTTCGTGATGGCGATCGTCATCCTGACGATCTTCGGACTTCCCTCCAGCACCCGCCTGTTCCGCGCCGCCGCCATGGAGCGCGTGCGGCTCCCGTATATAGAGGCGGCGCGCACGGTCGGCACGTCTCCGGTGCGCATCCTGTTCACGCAGATGCTCCCCACGCTGCGCCCCCTGATCGTCGCGACGCTGTTCCTGCAGTTCACGTACGGGCTCATCGAGGTGTCGACCCTGTCCTTCCTCGGGCTGGGCGTGCCGCCGGGCGCGTCGGACTGGGGGCGCATGATGTTCGAGAATCGCGCGTCCATCTCCGCGAACGCGTGGGCCACCATCGCGCCGGGCGTGCTGCTCGTGCTCCTCGCGGTGTCGACGAACGTCGTGGGCGACTGGCTGTACAACCGCTACGAGGCCAAGGAGCGTCAGCGATGACGACAGCGATCACTATGACCACGACCACGACCACGACCATCGCTCCTCCCGCGCTCGAGGTGCGCGGCCTCACGGTCACGGCGCAGCGCGACGGTCATCCGGTGCCGATCACGGAGGACCTCGACCTGACGGTGGCCCCCGGAGAAGCGGTGGCCATCGTGGGCGAGTCCGGCAGCGGCAAGTCCGTGACGGCGAAGGCGCTCATGCGACTGCTTCCGATGGGCCTCACGGTCGATGGCGCGGTGCATCTCGGCGGACGCGACACCACCGGGTTCACCGAGCGTCGCATGCGGCGCCTGCGCGGCACCGAGATCTCGATGGTGATGCAGGATCCGTTCACGATGCTCAACCCGATGGAGACGTGCGGTGCCCAGCTCGCCGTCACACTCACGGGTCCGGACGGTCGACGACTCTCGGGAGCGCGTCGTCGAGAGGAGGTCGTCCGTCGTCTGGCCGAGGTGGGCATCACCGATCCGGCCGTGGCCGACAAGTACCCCTTCGAGCTCTCCGGGGGCATGCGCCAGCGGGTCGGCATCGCGGCGGCGATCTCGCGCAACCCGCGCGTGATCATCGCGGACGAGCCGACGACCGCGCTCGACGTGACCACGCAGAAGGAGATCCTCGACCTCCTCAACAGCCTGCGCACCACGCATCGCATCGCGGTCGTGCTCATCACCCACGACCTCGGCGTGGCGTTCTCACTCTGCGACCGCGTGTACGTGATGTACGCCGGTCAGATCGTCGAGACGGCGGATGCGTCGACGCTGATGGACCAGCCGAAGCATCCGTACACCGCGAGTCTGCTCGCCGCCGATCCGCCGATCGACCGCCGAGTCGAGAAGCTGGCGAGCATCCCGGGGTCGGTGCCGCCGCCCGGACGACGTCCCGCCGCGTGCCGGTTCGCGCCGCGCTGCGAGTGGGCGGTCGACGCGTGCCGGGAGCGGCCGATCGAGCTGCTCCAGGTCGGGGAGGACCACGCGGCGCGCTGCATCCGGTTCGCCGAGATCGGCGACGGCCTGCAGGCGCTCGCGATGGCACGCAGGGATCAGCCGCACACCGGCTCGCTCGCCGTGCCGGCCGCCCCGGTGATCACGACCCGGGACGCACGCCGCGTGTACGGAGAGAAGGTCGCCGTCGCCGGCGCCACGATCGAGGTTCGGCGCGGTGAGAGCGTCGGGATCGTGGGCGAGTCGGGGTCGGGCAAGACCACGCTGGCGCGCATGCTCGTCGGCCTCACCCTCCCGTCGAGCGGGTCGGTGCAGGTCGGCGGTGTCGAGCTCTCGTCGCGGCTGTCGCGCGCGGATCGCGACCGCGTGCGCAGCACGGTGCAGATGGCCTTCCAGGACCCGTCCTCGACGCTGAACCCGAGCCGGTCCGTCGGATCGACGCTCCGCGAAGCGCTGCGACTGGTGTCGCTCGAGAAGCTGGATGAGCGCACGGCGGAGCTGCTGGAGCTTGTCGGTCTCCCGCCGGATTACGCGAAGCGGATGCCGGCGCAGCTGTCCGGCGGGGAGCGTCAGCGCGTGGCGATCGCGCGCGGATTGGCGCGCGACCCCGACGTGCTCGTGTGCGACGAGGTGGTGTCGGCTCTGGACGTCTCGGTGCAGGCGCACATCCTCAACCTGCTGCGCGACCTGCAGACGAAGCTCGGCATCGGCTACGTCTTCATCACGCACGATCTCGCGGTCGTGCGCCAGATCACGGATCGCGTCTACGTCATGCGCCGGGGCGAGATCGTCGAGTCCGGACCGACCGACCAGGTGCTCGACGAACCGCGCGACGACTACACCCGTTCACTCCTCGCCTCCGTACCGAGTCACTGAGTCCGCACCCGCACAGCATCGTCACCCACAAGAATGATCGGAAACCGAATGAAGATACTCGTCATCGGCGCCGGCGTCGCCGGCCTCTCGACCACAGCCCACCTCCAGCGTGCCGGGCACGTCGTCACGCTGCTCGAGAGGGCTTCCGAGTTCCGCACGTCCGGCTCGCCGATCGACGTCCGCGGAGACACCCTCGACATGGTCAAAGCCCTGGGCCTCTACGACCAGCTCAAGGCGGATGAGATCCGCACGTCGGCCGACTCCGTGTTCGTCGACGACGACGGCGAGCGCGTCGCGGTGATGTCGACGCACTACCTCAACGACAGCGACGACGACATCGAGATCGCACGTCCGGACCTCATGCGCATCCTCGCCGGCGCCCTCGCTCCCGACACCGACCTGCGCTTCTCGACCACCGTCACCGCCATCGCCGACGGGCCGGACAAGGTCCACGTCGTGCTCAGCGACGGCACCGAGGACGACTACGACGTCGTCGTCGGCGCCGACGGGGTGCACTCCCTCATCCGCTCGCTGGTCTTCGGCCCCGAACCCGACTACGTGCGGTTCCTCGGCGCCTACATCTTCCTCGCGCCGGTCGGTCCGCCCGCGGACGGTCAGCCTTCGTATCTGCATCTCGCGCCGGGCCGGATGCTCGGTCTGCTGCAGACGCCGTACACGGAGCTCATCGGCGGCTACGTCCGGTCTCCCCAGCTGACGATCGACTACCGTGATCCGGCCGCCGTCCGCGAGGCGATCCGCGGCATCTTCGACGGCGACGAGCGGTGGCGCACCCAGGAACTGGTCGAGCGCATGCTGGAGAGCTCAGGGCTCTACTTCGACGAGTGCGCGCAGACCTACATGGACACGTGGTCGAAGGGGCACGTCGTCCTTGTGGGCGACGCCGCGCATTGCGCGTCGCCGCTCGCGGGGCGTGGAACGTCGCTCGGCATCAGCGCGGGGCGGTTCCTCACCGACGCGCTCGCCGCGCACCCCGGAGACCTCGCCGCCGCATTCGCCGAGTATGAGCAGCGCCAGCGTCCCTACGTCGAGCGCGCGCAGGCCCACGTGGCGGGATCCATCGACCGCAACATCCCCGCGACGGCGGAGGCGGTCGAGGCCCAGCACGAGTGGCTGAGGCAGCAGGAGGCGAGCAGGGTCTGACCCACGCGAAGAGAGAGGGCGGATGCCGCGGCATCCGCCCTCTCTCTTCGCGCCCCCGGCGTCAGGGGTAGAGCCCGCGCATCCGGTGCGCGTCGGCCACGCGCCGTACGGCCAGCGCCGTGGCGGCCTGCCGGAGGGTTCTCGATGTGCGTCGTGCCTCCCACGACACCGCCTCCCACCCCGCGTCCATCTTCGCGGAGAGCTTCGACTCCACCTCGGCTGCGGTCCACCAGTAGCGCTGCTTGCCCTGCACCCACTCGAGGTAGCTCACGACGACGCCGCCCGCGTTTGCGAGGATGTCGGGCACCACCATGACACCGCGGTCCTCGAGGACGGTGTCGGCTTCGGGCGTGGTCGGCCCGTTGGCGCCCTCCACGATGACCTTCGCCCGGATGCGCGGTGCGTTGTGCTCCGTGATCGCCATCTCGACGGCCGCGGGCACGAGCACATCCACGTCGAGCTCGAGAAGCTCCGCCTGATCGATCGGCTCCGCGCCCGGGAACCCGACGACCGTGCCGGTCGTGTCGACGTGCAGCGCGAGCGCATCGATGTCGAGTCCTCCCGGGGCGGCGACGGCGCCGTACCTGTCGCTCACCGCGAGCACGCGAACCCCGCGTCGTCGCAGCAGCAGGGCCGCGTCGCGACCGACCTTCCCGAACCCCTGCACGGCAGCGGTCGCCGACGCGGGGGAGAGGCCGAGCGACTCCAGTGCGCGCATCGCGATGAACACGACGCCCATCGACGTTGCGGCCGCCCGGCCCTGGGAGCCGCCCACGCCGATCGGCTTGCCCGTGACGACTCCCGGGACCAGGACTCCGGCGGATGTCGAATAGGCGTCCATCATCCACGCCATCGTCTGCTCGTCGGTGCCGATGTCGGGTGCGGGGATGTCGCGCTCCGGACCGATGAGCGGCGCGATCTCGTTCGTGTAGCGGCGCGTGACCCGCTCGAGCTCGCGCAGGCTGAACCGGGCGGGGTCGAGCGACACCCCGCCCTTCGCCCCGCCGAACGGCACGTCGATGAGGGCGCACTTCCACGTCATCCACATGGCCAGAGCGCGCACCTCGTCGAGGTCGACGGACTCGCTGAAGCGCACGCCGCCTTTGGCCGGTCCGCGGGAGTAGTTGTGCTGCACGCGGTAGCCGGTGAGCACCTCGACGCTCCCGTCGTCCCGCATGAGCGGGATGCTGACGGCCAGCTCACGGCGTGCGCGCGACAGATTCGCGTGCACGCCTTCGTCGTAGCCGAGGAATTCCACCGCTTCCCGCAGCTGCGCCTGAGCGCTCTGCAGGGGGCCGCGCGTCTGCACGGGAGCGAGCACCATGTGGGGTCACCTTTCCGAAGGAGGGATATCGAGGTCGAATCCGTGGAGTGCGCTCAGGCGCCGGAACGACGCCTGGTAGGGGATCGCCGGCGGACGCACCGTCGAGGACGCGATCACGCCCTGCAGGCGCCAGTGCTCTTTGCGGATGCCGATGCTCGTCTTCGCCTGCGTCTCGAAGTGGATCAGCGGACTGAGCTCGGCCGTCAGCGCGCGAGCGCGGTCGATGTCGCCGCGCTCCCACGCGCGCAGAGCGTGTGCGATGACTTCGGGGCGCGAGATGCCGCACACGACCCCGGAGGAGCCGGACAGCAGCTCGTCGACGAGTCCTACGCCGCCGAAGCCCGACATGACCGGCACCTCGGTGCGGTCCCGCAGCTGCTGCATGCGGAAGAACGTCGGCGGGGCCTGACAGCGGATCGCCGTGACGAAGTCCAGATCCGCGACGGCGGACGCGAGGTCGTCCACCGCGATGTGCACGCCGTTCGATGCCGGGAAATCCTGCACGATCAGGGGAGCCCCCGACCACTCGTGCGCCCGGATCAGATCGCGGCGCAGGCTATCCGGATCGCTGTCGGTGACGGGGACCATGACTGACGTCACGGAGCCGCGCGTGCGGCGCACGAGCTCTTCGGCCGCGGCGGCGCCCGCCTGCGAGCCCAGCGACATGAGAGTCAGCGTGAGCTCCGCATCGGGCACCGCCGCGGAGAGCACCTCGACCGTCTTGAGCTGCTCGCGCAGGGTGAGAGACGCCGGTTCGGCTATGACGCCGAGGGCGACGACCCCGTCGCATCCGCGGTCGATCATGGTCGTCGCCAGACGCGTCAGGGAGTCGGCGTCGATCGCGCTGCCGTCCTCCGTGAACGGAGTGGGCACCATCGCGTGCAGCGGAACACGGCGCCCGTCTGCGGCCATGTCAGGAGGCGGGGACCGGGGGGATGTTCCGGTCGGTGGGCGGGGTGCGCACGATCGCTCCCGGCCGGGACGACGTTCCGCGGCCGTTGTTCTCGGCCGGCAGAGCCGTCTCGCTCGGCGACTCCTCGCTGATCAGCTCGACGATGTAGTGCGTGACCGGGTGGTCTTCGAGATTGCGGATGCGGTGCGGTCGCAGCGGCCCGCTGCGACCGACCGTCTTGAACGCCACGTATCCGCGCTCCGCGTTCTGCTTGACCGACCAGTCCTCGTCGCCGAGGTCCTGCGCCTCGGCACGGCCCGGATCGGGCCAGATGATGATGTGGTCGTGGTGGTGCTGGTGGAAGTCGAACATGCCGCCGGCGGGCAGGTTCATCGCCCAGACGCGGACGCGGTCGTTCTCGAAGATGAGCTCGTCTCCGGCGACAGCCGGGTAGACGGTTTCGTCGATATCGCTCATCGTGTGTGTTCTCCTCTTGTCGACGTGCGGAAGCCTCCGCGTCGGGGGCTCAGACGCCCTTGGTCCAGAAGTCGATCGCGTGGCCCTCGAACTCGGGGTCGGCGGCCAGGAACCACTCGTCCCACTTGGGGCCGTTCGACAGCTCCCAGTGCTCGACCGCGATGCCGTCTTCGAAGCGCCATGCGCCCATCCCGATCCGGGTCCAGACCTCGCCTCCGCGGACGTTTCGGAAGGTGCCGTGGGTGATGCCGTAATGGTCGTCGGCGAGGATGAGTCCGAACTCGACGGGCTGCACATCCCCTTCGGTGAGCTGCTCACGGCGCTTGATGTATCGCAGCATGAACTCCCGCCCGCCCGTGGCGGCGAGGCGCACACCACCGGTGTGGATGACGATGTCGGGGGAGATGCGTTCGAAGACGCGTGCCCGGTGCTCGGCGGTCTTCCGCGCGCGTTCTGCCTCGTCGAGACTCGTATCGGCGATGATCGCCGCTCCGCCGCGATAAAGGTCGGACAGCCACAGCGCGTTCGGGTGATCTGCGGAGAGCACGGGAACCCCTTCCTCGAGGGGCCCGCTCGGCCCCGGATATTGCATCCAATTATTACCCGGTTGCATCACACGATGCAATGGCCGGACGAGCAGATCCGAGTGCTCACGTTCAAGACGAGGTCGCGGCGACTTCGACGGTCTCCTCTTCCTCCTCGGCATCCGTCGGCGCCTTCCCGCCGGGCAGCAGGAACGAGAGCGCGACGGCGGCGACCGTGAAGCCCGTCGCCCACCAGAAGGCGACCTGGAAGCCCACCGCCGGGACGGCGGCCGCGGTGATCGCTGTCTGCAGGATCACCGCGAGGACGGCAGTCCCGAAGGACCCGCCGAGCTGCTGGCCGATGCGGCTGATGACGCTCGCGTGCGGCACCTCGTCATTCGCGAGGCCCTCGAAAGCCAGCGCCATCAGGGGCACGGTGACCGCGCCGAGCCCGATGCCTCGGATGAGGAGGAACGCACTGATCAGAGCGAGGCTGGTCTCTTCGGTTGCCGTGAGGAACGGCACCGTGCCGACCGCGACGATCGCGAACCCGACGGCGACGACCCAGCGGGCGCCGATGGTCTCCGACAGCCGTGCGGCGACGGTGCGGCTCGCCAGGCTTCCGACACCCTGCGGGATGAGCAGGAGTCCAGCCGCAAGGGGGGACATCCCGCGCAGCTGCTGGAAGTACAGCGGGATGAGCAGCATCGCCCCGTAGAGTGCGACACCCGAGAGGAACAGGAGGAGCGTGGACGACGACAGGGGCCGATGCTTCAGCAGGGCGAGGTCGATGAGCTCACGCCCGGGGCGCCGCAGCGTCCACCACACGAACCCGCCGATCGCCAGGGCGCCTCCGATCGCCGGCACGAGCACATCGGGGTGCAGGAATCCGCCGTCCTTGCTCGCGTTGCTCAGGCCGAAGAGCACGGCGGCGAGGCCGGCCGCCATGAGCACGAACCCCACGATGTCGAGGGACGCAGGCCGGGTCGCCTCATCCTTCGGCAGGTAGAGGACGGCGAGGATGAGCCCGACGAGCGAGAAGGGGACGGTGACGAGGAAGAGCCAGTGCCAGTCGAGGTAGTCGAGGACCAGGCCGCCGATGACGGGGCCGAGGATCGGACCGAGCACCGCCGGCACGCTGACGACGGCCATCACCCGGGCAAGGCTCTTCCCGCCCGCGGCCTGGATGACGAGGGTCACCATGAGCGGCAGCAGGACTCCACCGGCCGCGCCCTGCAGCACACGGAATGCGATGAGCGATGGCGCGTCCCAGCCGAAGGCGCTCAGCACGGATGCGATGAGGAACACCGTGAGGCCCGAGAGCCACAGCCTCCGGCCGCCGAGCCGTTGCTGCGCCCACGGCACGATCGGGATCACGACGGCCAGCGCGAGCAGATAGCCGGTGCTGATCCATTGGATCGTGGACAGGGGTATGGCGAGGATTCCGGCCAGCGGCTCCATCGCGACGGCGACGGTCGTCGTCGCGAACAGGACACCCAGGCCGCCGACGAGCGTCGTCCATGCGACCGTCCACACCCTCGGCGCGACGACGTCGGTCTTGTTCTCCACGGCGCCTCCTTAGAGTCAGCATGTATCTTGGATGGCGGATATTATGCGATAGGAAACACAGTGTCTCTTGAGAACATTCCCAGTGAGCCCCGGCAACGACGTCGTCGGGGAGCAGAGCTCGAAGCCGCCCTCCTCGACGCGACGTGGCAGGAGCTCCTCGACAAGGGGTACGGGGCGATGACGTACGAGGCGGTCGCGGAGCGGGCGCAGACGAGCCGAGCCGTGCTGTACCGCAGATGGCCCAGGAAGCACGATCTGGCGCTGGCAGCCGTCGCCCGGGTGCTCGCGGATGAGCCCACGCATGCTCCCGACACTGGTTCGCTGCGCGAGGATGTCATCTCGCTCCTGCACGGCGCCAACGATGCGCGAGCGAGGATCGCCGTGCAGCTCGCCTCACGGCTCGACAGCTCCGACGACGATGTGCTCACGCTCGCCGACCTCCGCGACGCCATCGCCCGCCGCACGCAGGACCGCATGGGCGAGATCCTCGAACGCGCGCGGGCGCGGGGTGAGATCTCGACGACCGACCTGCCTCGGCGCGTCAAGTACGTCCCGTTCGCGCTGCTGGGCTACTACGTGCTCATCACGCAGAAAGCGGCGCCCGCCGAAGAGATCACGCAGATCGTCGACGAGGTGTTCCTCCCCCTGGTCCGGGCCGCGGGTCCGCAGCCGGCACCCGAGGACTAGTCCGCGGGTACGGTTCGACGGTCCGACGGGATACCGGCGACCGATGTGCCCGCACGCGTGCGTTCCTAGCGTGGCCCACATGATCGTTGCAGAGAACCTCACGAAGAGGTACGGCGAGAGAACCGCCGTCGATGACCTCTCCTTCACCGTCCGCCCGGGCGTCGTCACGGGCTTCCTCGGCCCCAACGGCGCGGGCAAGTCCACGACCATGCGGATGCTCGTCGGGTTGGATCGACCCACGTCGGGTCGGATCACGGTCGACGGGCGCGACTACCGCGACCTGCCCGACCCGCTCCGCCACGTCGGCATCCTCCTCGATGCGAAGGCCGTCCACCGCGGGCGCAGCGCGTACCACCACCTCCTCGCGATCGCGCAGACCCACGGCATCCCCGCGACTCGTGTGGACGAGGTGCTCGAGCTCGTGGGGCTGCGCTCGGTGGCCCGCAAGCGTGCCGGCGGCTTCTCGCTCGGAATGGGGCAGCGCCTCGGCATCGCGGCGGCACTGCTCGGCGACCCGCAGGCACTGGTGCTGGACGAGCCGGTCAACGGTCTCGACCCCGACGGCGTGCTGTGGATCCGGCAGATGCTGTCGGACTTCGCCGCGAGCGGGCGGACGGTCTTCCTGTCGTCGCACCTCATGAGCGAGCTGTCTCTCATCGCCGACGACCTGGTCGTCATCGGTCAGGGCCGACTGCTCGCGGCGGGCACGGTCCGCGACATCATCTCGTCGGTCGCTCCGACGTCGGTGCGTGTCGTGACCGCGGATGCGGCCGCCCTCGTCACCGCTCTCCAGGGCGCCGACGTGACGGTGACGGCGCTCGACCGGGAGACCCTCGACGTGCAGGGCCGCTCTGCGCGTGAGATCGGGGAGGTCGCGGGCATCCACGGCATCACGGTGTACGAGCTGGCCACCCGAACCATCACCCTTGAAGAGGCATTCATGCAGATCACACGAAACGCCGTCGAGTACAACACGCCGACGGAGGTCCGCCGATGAGCGCTGTGAGCCTGCCCGCGCCGACTGCGGCCGTCTCCCGCGCGAGGATCACGGCGTCCGGTCTCCTGCGCTCGGAGTGGACGAAGCTGTGGTCCGTGCGCTCCCTCCGGCTCACGCTCGCGTTCGCGTTCGCGCTTGTGATCGGATTGAGCTCCTACCTCATCATCGAAGGCACCACGCTCGGCGGGGCGCCTGCCGACATCCCCTTCAGCTTCACCGCCGTCTACCCGGTGGGGATGCTCGCTCTGGTGGTGCTCGGCGTGCTCACCGTCACCAGTGAGTACAGCAGCGGGACCATTCGGAGCAGCCTCGTCGCGGTGCCGAAGCGATCGGGCGTGCTGCTCGCCAAGGCGGCTGTGCTGACAGCCGTGACCGCGGTGCTCGGCGCGTTCACCTCGGTGCTCCTCTATGTCCTCGTCCAGGTCACAGGCACGCTTCCTTCGGCGAACGGGATGTCTCTGTTCGACCCGGACATGTTCTGGGGCGTCCTCGCCGGCACGCTCGTGCTGCCGTACGGCGCGCTCTTCGGCATCGCCCTCGGGGCTCTCATCCGAAACGCCGCCGCGGCGATCACGCTGTACTTCGCCGTGTTCCAGATGGGACCGCAGATCTTCCCGGTGTTCCTGCCCGAAGGCCTGGCTCGCGTGACCGACTACATGCCGTTCGCGGCGATGGACGTGGTCCGCGCGGCGGGCGCGGCCACCGAGCCGTACGGCGTCGGAATCGCGATCGTGGTGCTGACCGCCTGGATCGTCGTGATCGGCGGCTCGGCGTGGTGGCTGCTGAAACGGCGTGACGTCTGAGGGCGCTCGGCCGCGTACGGGAGATGCGAGCATGAGGGATCCGCTGCACGCGCTGCGCGCGCTCGATCGGCGTCAGCCACTCTGGTGGGACGCGGGCCTGGCGGTTCTCGTCGCGGTCGTCTCGTTCAATGCCGGCGCCGAGCTCAACGCGTTCGGCGCCGGCATCCTGGTCGTGGTGAGTGCCGCGGTGGCGTTCCGACGCCGGAGGCCGTTGGCCGCGCTCCTCGTGGCGTCGGGGGGCGTGGTCATCGCGACGGTGGGCGCGCTGCTCGCGAGTTGGCCGCCGCCCTGGATGTACCTGGCGATCTGGGTGCTGCTGTTCGCCGTCGCGCTGCGCGTCCGCCCACGCACGTCGGTCGTGTCGGCCGCGGTCGTCGTGGCGGTGACGGCGGTGGCCGCGCTGATCGCGCCGCCGAGCCTCGGCTCCATGCCGCCCACCGAGCGCGTGAGCCTCGTCGTCGCGTTCGCGGGTATGAGCGCCGCCTCGTTCCTGCTGGGGCTGCAGGTTCGCGAGCACCGTCGGCGACTGGCGGACGAGCAGGCCGAGATCGCGCGCGAGGCGGCCCTCGCCGAGCGATCGCGCATCGCGCAGGAGATGCACGACGCGATCGGTCACAACCTCTCGGTGATCAGCGCGCTGGCGGCGGGAGGCGGCGTCGCCGCGCGCACTTCGCCGGATGACGCCGTTCGCGCCTTCGATGCGATCGGTCAGGTCAGCCGGTCTTCCGTGCGCGAGGTGCTCCGGGTTCTCCGGGTTCTGCGTCATGACGGGAGCCCGGCGGGTGCGCCGCTCGCTCCGCAGCCCGGCTCGGACGATGTCGCGGAGCTGCTCGACGCCGTTCGGAGTGCGGGCATCGATGTCGTGCTCCAGCAGCGGGGAGATGTGCGCGGACTGGATCCCGGGCGGCAGCTGGCGATCTATCGCATCGTGCAGGAGTCGCTCACGAACGTCCTGCGGCACGCCGGTCGGCACGTCCGGGCGCGGGTCGAGATCATTCGCGGGCCCGAGGCGGTGACCGTGACCGTGACCGACAGCGGCGGGGCGACCGGACAGGCCGCCCTCCCCGGCCACGGTCTCCCCGGTATGCGCGAGCGCGCGGCGGCCTACGGGGGAGAGTTCGAGGCGGGGCCCGTCGAGGGCGGCTGGCGCGTGTGGGCGCGGATACCACTGGATGACCTGAGCGGAACGGAGTCGAGAGAGTGACGACGGGCGCACGACCGACGAGGGTGCTGATCGCCGACGATCAGCCGCTGCAGCGGATGGGCACCTCGATGTTCCTGGCGGGTCAGTCGGACATCGAGGTCGTGGGCGAGGCCGTCGACGGCGGTGACGCGGTGCGGCTGGCGGAGGAGCTTCGGCCAGACCTGGTGCTCATGGACGTTCGGATGCCGGGCGTCGACGGCATCACGGCGACGCGCCGCATCGTCCAGCGGGCGACGCACGAGCACCCTGCCCCTCGCGTCCTCCTGCTGACCACCTTCGACCTGGACGAGTACGTGCTTTCAGGCCTCGAGGCCGGCGCGAGCGGCTTCCTCACCAAGGATGCGGAGCCCGGCGATCTGCTCTCCGCCATCCGCTCCGTCGCGGCGGGGGACGCCGTGATCGCACCCAGCGCCACTCGTCGGCTCCTCCACCACCTCGCATCCGCGCGCACCGTGACGTCCCGTCAACCCTCCGAGGAGGACGCGACCGTCGCGCAGCTCACCGCGAGGGAGCGCGAGATCCTCGTCGCGATCGGCCAGGGTCTGACGAACGGGGAGATCGCCCAGCGGATGTTCCTGGCCGAGTCCACCGTGAAGAGCCACGTGGGTCGCATCTTCACCAAGATCGGCGCCCGTGACCGAGTGCAGGCGGTGATCATCGCCTTCCGCGCCGGCCTCGTCGAAGCGTAGGGCGACACCGCGTCCGATACGCTCGCCACCATGTACGGGGAACGCCTCGCGCGGTGGGAGAAGGCCGTCGACTGGCCGCTGATGGTGGCGGCGGTGCTCTTCCTCATCGCCTACGCCACGCAGATCCTGATCAGCGAGACGGGCGCGCTGAGCGCCGTGGCGGAGGTCGTGCTGTGGGTGACGTGGGTGCTCTTCGCCGTGGACTATGTCGTGCGGCTGATTCTCGCGAAGCCCCGTGGCCGCTGGTTCGTGCGGCACCTGCTGGACCTCGCGATCGTCGTGCTGCCGATGCTCCGCCCGCTTCGGCTCATGCGCTTCCTGACGATCCTCGCGATCATCCAGCGCGGCTCCGGCTCCGTCCTGCGCGGGAAGGTCGTCGTGTACACCGTCGGCGCCACCGCGCTCACGATCTTCGTCGCCGCGCTCGCGGTGCTCGACGCGGAGCGAGGACAGGGCGGCACCATCCAGTCGTTCGGGGACGCGATCTGGTGGGCCTTCGTGACGATCACGACCGTCGGATACGGCGACTTCGTGCCGGTGACGGTGACGGGGCGCATCGTCGCGGTCGGCCTCATGGTCGGCGGTCTCGCGCTGCTCGGCGTCGTCACCGCCACGCTCGCGTCGTGGCTCGTCGAGAAGGTCTCGACCGAGGCGCACTCGGCCGCCACCGCCGCGCAGGTCGATCAGCTGCGCGCGGAGATCGCCGAGCTGAAGGATCTGCTCCGCACCCGTTCAGACGAGCCCGTCGGCAGAGCCTGACGAAGCGGACTGATGCGGATGCGGCGCGGCCGCTACACGCCCGCGACCACGCGCCGTACGGCTTCGACGACGTTCCCCATGGTGATTCCCCGGCGCTCGAGAACCGCGGCACCGGGACCGGACTCGCCGAAGTCCTCCACCGACACGACGACGCCGTCGAGACCGACCCACTTGTACCAGCCGGCCCCTCGCCCGGCCTCCACGGCGACACGCGCGCGCAGCGACGACGGCAGCACCTCGTGGCGGTACTCGGCGCTCTCGCGCTCGAACCACGTCTCGCACGGCATCGAGATCACGCGCACCTGGACGCCCTCGTCGGCGACGCGCTTCGCGGCCTCGATGGCGAGGGAGAGCTCGCTTCCGGTCGCGAGGATCGCGGCATCCGTCCCGTGTCCGCTCATCCACGCGACATAGGCGCCGCGCGCGACCGACTCCGGATCCGCGGCCGTGCCGGACGGAGCGACGGGCACGCCCTGACGAGACAGGATGAGGGCGGTTGGGTGCGAGCGCTCCGACAGCAGTCGGCGCCACACGCCGACCACCTCATGCGCGTCGGCCGGTCGCACGACGTCGAGGTGCGGCACGGTGCGCAGCGACGCGATCTGCTCCACGGGCTGATGCGTCGGGCCGTCCTCGCCGACTGCGACGGAGTCATGCGTGTACACGTATACGACCGGCTGCCGCATGAGCGCCGTGAGGCGGATCGACGGGCGCTGGTAGTCGCTGAAGGCCAGATAGGTCGAGCCGAACGGGCGCCACAGTCCGTGCACCGCGATGCCGGTGAGGATCGCCGCCATGGCGTGCTCGCGCACGCCGAACCGGATGAAATCGCCCCCGGGGTTCGCCGCGTCGACGCCGGTGCCGGGCACGGCGACGCTCGTCGACTCCGACAGGTCGGCCGAGCCGCCCCACAGCACGCCCTGCGGCGCGAGTGCGACGAGCACCTTCCCGTTCGTGGCGCGGGTGGCCACGGATGCCCCGGGCCCGGGGATCTCGGCGGCGACGGCGTCCAGCTCGCGCGACAGCGCCTCGGGGTCGCCGCCGCGCGCGAGGACGCGGCGCCGCGACGCCTCGACGCGGTGCGTGCGCTCCCACTGCGCGAAGCGGATGAGCCACTCCTCACGCAGGCGTGCGCCGCGATCGAGCGCCTGGCGGGTGTGGGCGAGGACCTCGTCGGGGATGAGGTCGTCGAGACCCGCGTCGGGCGGGAACCGCAGAATGCGCTTCACCTCGGCGACGTCGTCGACGCCGAAGGCCCCCGCGTGCGCTGCGGCGGTTCCCGCCCGCGCGGGCGAAGGGAAGCCGATCGTGGTGCGGATCGCGACGAACGTCGGGCGCCCGGTGCGCTCGCGCGCCTCACGGAGAACACCCTCGACGGCGTCGAGGTCGAGCGGGTCGTCGATCTCGAGCACGCGCCATCCGTACGCGCGGTAGCGGGCCCGCACGTCCTCGGTGAATGCGAGGTCGGTGGGGCCGTCGATCGTGATGCGGTTGTCGTCCCACAGCATCACGAGGTTGTCGAGGCCGAGCGTGCCGGCGAGACTGCTCGCCTCCCCGGAGACGCCCTCTTCGAGGCATCCGTCGCCGGCGATCACCCACACCGTCGGGTCGAACAGCCCGGTGCCCGCACCGTGCAGCGCCTCATCCCGGCGGGCCGCGAGGCTCACGCCGACAGCGCTCGCGACGCCCTGCCCGAGCGGGCCGGTCGACAGCTCGATGCCGGGGGTGTGACCGAGTTCGGGATGACCGGGCGTGCGCGAGTCGAGTCCGCGGCTGCGTTCGAGGTCGGAGGGCTCGAGGCCGTAGCCGGTCAGCAGCAGCTGCACGTACAGCAGCAGCGACGCGTGCCCGGCCGACAGGATCACGCGGTCGCGGCCCTCCCACGACGGATCGGCCGGGTCGTGGTGCAGCACGCGCGAGTAGAGCACATGTGCGACCGGAGCGAGGGCCATCGCGGTGCCGGCATGCCCGTGGCCCTTCGCCTGGACGACGTGCGCGGGGAGCGCGATCGCGGTCTCGACCGCACGCACCTCGGCGGGATCGGACGAGCGCACGATGGACTGGCCGCTGTCGGAGGAAAGCTCGTCGTTGCGCATCATCCCACTTTGGGATAGGTCTATACAAAAGTCAACGCGACGGTGACGTCGTCTGTGGACTTGTGAGAGGGGAGAACGGATGCTGCCGACCGGCCCGGGCGCGGTGCTCGAGCTCATCCGCACGGGGCGCGCGACCACGCGCGGCGAGCTCATCGCGCACCTGGGGTGGTCGCGCGTCACGCTCGGCCGTCGGCTCGACGAACTGGTCGGCGCGGGGCTCATCGTGAGCGGCGGGCAGCTGGACTCCTCGGGCGGGAGGCCGCCCGAGCGCCTCGCCGTGAACAAGGACGCGGGCGTGCTTCTCGCGCTCGACATCGGCGGCTCGCACACGCGCATCGGTCTGACCGACCTCGTCTCGAACGTCCTCGAGGAGGACGAGGCGGACATCGGCAACGAGGACGGCCCCGATGACATCTTCGAGTGGGCGCTCCAGGTGTGGGACTTCCTGCTCGCGCGGGTCGGCCGCACGCGCGCCGACGTGCGCGGGATCGGCATCGGCGTGCCGGGCCCGGTCGACCCGCGCACGGGCGAGCTCGGTGCGGGCCAACCGGACCGGCGATGGGAAGGCGTGCGGGTCTCGCGGTACTTCGAGGGGTTCGACGCGGTCTTCGCGCTAGATCGAGACGTCAACGTGCACGCCGTGGCGGAGAGCCGCGTCGGTTGGCCGACGTACAGCGACCTCCTCGTCGTGAAGGCCGGCATCGGACTGAGCTGCGCGATCGTGTCGGGCGGGCGGATCGTGCGCGGTGCGCGCGGGGGAGCGGGCCAGCTGAGTGCGCCCCGCACGGGCGTCGATCAGCCGCTGCGCGAGCTGCAGGTCACCGCCAGCGGCGCGGTCGTGCGCGATCGCCTCGCGCGGGACGGCATCGCCGCGCGCACGAGCGCCGAGATCGTGGCGCTCGCGCAGTCCGGCGACCGCACCACGGAGGAGGCGCTCGTCGAGATGGGCACGAGACTCGGCTCCGCGCTCGCGGAGGTCGTCGGGATCCTCAACCCGGAGGCGGTCATCATCGGCGGCAACCTCGCCGACGCGGGCGACCGATTCCTCAGCGCGGTCCGCGCGGAGCTGCTCGGCACCGCCCTGCCGTACGCCCGGCGGGGACTCGTCATCGAGAAGAGCCGGCTCGGCGATCGCGCCGGCGTGCGGGGCGCGGCGCTCATCGCGCAGGACGCGCTGTTCGACGCGGACCGGGTCGACCGGCTGATGGCGGAGCGCACCGAGCGCGCGGATCGCTCAGTGGGAGCGGAGGCGTAGCCGTGGCATCCGCTTTCGTCCAATACTGTTCAAAAGTCAGGCCAACGTATATGGTGACGACCAACGGGGCGCCCGCCCCGGTTCGAGACCGTGGGAAGGAGGCGCCGTGACCCTCGCTGACTCGCTGCCGCTCGAGGCGGTTCGCACGCGGGCGCACGCGGCCGACTGGCGCGAGGCGATCCGCCTGGCGGGTGACGGGCTCGTCGCCGGCGGCGCGACGACCGACGAGTACACGCAGGAGATGATCGACACCGTCGAGCGCCTCGGCCCGTACATCGTCATCGCTCCGGGCTTCGCCCTCGCTCACTCGCGCCCCTCGCCCGCCGTGCTGCGCACCGGGCTGAGCTGGGTGTCGCTCGCCGAGCCGGTCGAGTTCGGCTCGGAGCAGAACGACCCCGTCAGCGTGGTCGTCGGCCTCGCCGCGACCGACCACGACGGGCACATCGGCATGATGGCCGAGCTCGCCGGCGCGATCGGCGACGAGGCCCTGTTCGCTCGGCTCAAGGACGCCGAGACACCGGAGCAACTGCTCGAAGAGCTTCGCGCGGCGGGAAGCGCCGCGCAGGACGCGGCGACGCCGCCGGAAGGGGAGACCCCATGAAGATCATCACCGTCTGCGGCATGGGCATCGGAACGTCCGTGCTGCTGAAGATGAACGCCGAGAAAGCCCTGCGCGGACTCGGCGTGGACGCCGACGTGGAGGCCGCCGACATCGGCACCGCGCGCGGCGCGGCTCGCACAGCCGAGATCGTGCTGACCTCGGCGGACCTCGCCGACGAGATCGGCGACGTCCCGGCGAAGGTCATCGTGATCAACAACTTCACGAACACCGAGGAGATCACCTCGAAGCTCACCGAGGCGCTCAGCTAGCACCCGAAAACGCCGAAGCGGCCGACGCCTCGCGGCCCGCCAGGCACACAAGAAGGGAAGTCCACGATGGAGTGGCTTGTCGCCATCCTCGATTTCATCGGTCAACAGATCCTCAACGTCCCGGCGTATCTGATCGGCATCATCACCGCGATCGGCCTGATCGCGCTCCGCCGGTCGGCAGGGCAGGTCATCGGCGGAGGCCTCAAGGCCGCGCTCGGCTTCCTGATCCTCGGCGCCGGCGCCGGTGTCGTGATCGCGTCCCTCGACCCGCTCGGCGAGCTCGTGCTCGCGGTGACCGGAGCACAGGGCGTCATCCCGACGAACGAGGTCATCACCGCGATCGCGGCCGAGCAGTACGGCGCGCAGGGCGCGTACATCCTCACGCTCGGCTTCATCGTGATGCTGATCCTGGCGAGGTTCACGCCGCTGCACTACATCTTCCTGACCGGCCACCACATGGTCTTCATGTCGATCATGCTGACGGTCGTGCTCTCGGTCGGCCTCGGTGAGTCCGGCCAGTGGGCAGTGGTTCCGCTCGGCGCGATCCTCGTCGGCGTGATCATGGTCGTCATGCCCGCGTTCGCCCAGCCGTGGACGCGCAAGATCACCGGCGACGACACGATCGCGATCGGCCACTTCGGCACCCTCGGCTACATCGCGGCCGGTGCATCCGGTCAGGCGGTCGGCCGTCGCAGCCACTCGACCGAGGCGATCAACTTCCCGCAGGGCCTGCGGTTCCTGCGCGACTCGATGGTCGCCACGGCCCTCTCGATGGTGCTGATCTACTGGGTCTTCGCGATCTGGGGCCTCATCGTGCTCCCGCTCGACGAGGCGCTCGGCATCTTCGGCTCCGCGGACGTGGGCGCGTACATCATGGCCGCGTTCGGCTCGGCGCTGCAGTTCGGCGTGGGTGTCGCGATCATCCTCTTCGGTGTGCGCACCGTGCTGGGTGAGCTCGTGCCGGCGTTCCAGGGCATCGCCGACAAGGTCGTCCCCGGCGCCAAGCCCGCGCTCGACATCCCGATCGTGTTCCCGTACGGCCCGAACGCCGTCCTGATCGGCTTCATCTTCTCGTTCATCGGCGGTCTCGTGACGCTCGGCATCATCGCCGCGTGGCTCAACCCCGTGTTCGGCCTCGCGCTGATCCTGCCCGGCATGGTGCCGCACTTCTTCACCGGTGGCGGTGCGGGCGTGTACGGCAACGCGACGGGCGGTCGCGTCGGCGCGATGGTCGGCGGCTTCGTCAACGGTGTGCTCATCACGATCCTGCCCGCGCTCCTGCTGCTCGTCTTCGGCGAGCTGGGCTTCGAGAACTCGACGTTCGGCGACGCCGACTTCGGGTGGTTCGGCGCCCTCATCGGCTCGAGCTTCCTCGGCGGGCCCGTGCTCGGCATCGTCGTGAGCCTGCTGATCGCGATCATCCTCGTGGTCGCGGCGTCGATCTTCCAGCGCAAGGTCGTCGACACCGGCTGGACGCCCGGCAAGCGCCGCGACGAGTACCTCGCCGCCCAGGAGGCCGAGGCCAAGGCCGACGAGACGGCGAGCGTCGGTGCCGCGGCATCCGAGCCGGCGCAGACCCGCGCCGAGGCGAAGGCGCAGGCCGAGGGCGAGAGCAAGCCCGACAACACCTGACCCGGGGCCGTGGGGCGGTGCGGGTGCGCCGCCCCACGGCATGACCGGGCGAATGAGTCCGTCAACCGATTGAAGGAGAAGAAGGATGCCCGAGCGCACCGTCACCGTCGCGTCTGCCCAGGGGCTGCACGCCCGACCCGCCGCGCTCTTCACACGCGCGGCCGCCGGGGCGGGCGCCAAGGTCACGATCGCGAAAGGCGGCAAGACCGTCGACGCCGCGAGCATCCTGTCGGTCCTCTCGCTCGGAGTCGTGCAGGGCGACGAGGTGACGATCGCGACCGAGGGCGACGAGTCGATCCTCGACGGCCTCGAGGAGCTCTTGACGACCGACCACGACGAAGAGTGATGGGCTGGACGGCGACCGGATCCCTCACGGCCGAGCCCGCGCTCGAAAAGCTCGAGCTCGTCGCGGAGCCTGTGGCCGACGGCATCCGCGCCCTCGCTCCCGATGTCGCCGCGACGATCGGCGTGGCGTCGATCGACCCGTCGCTCGCTGACACGGCGGCGTTCTGCGAACGCTACGGGGTGGCTCCGGATGCGTCGGCCAACTGCGTCATCGTCAAGGGCAAGCGCGCGGGCGAGGTGCGATACGCGGCATGCATGGTGCTCGCGACGACGCGCGCCGACGTCAACGGCGTCGTGCGCCGACTGCTCGACGTGCGCTCCGCGTCGTTCGCGCCGATGGATGAGGCTGTCGAGCTCACCGGCATGGAGTACGGCGGGATCACTCCGCTCGGGCTGCCCGGCGACTGGGCGATCTTCGTCGACGCCGCCGTCGCGGCGGCGCCGGAGGTGGTGATCGGCGGGGGAGTGCGGTCGAGCAAGCTGTTCCTCCCCGGGTCGGTGCTTTCCACACTCCCCGGCGCGAACGTGGTCGACGGTTTGGCCCGCGTGCCAGGATGAGTCACGCGGGCACCGCCCGCACTGAGAGGAGCGACATGGCCGTGCCCGACCCGACCGCGCCGCACGAGGCGACCGACACCGCTCGAAACCCGCTCCTGCGAGCGGCCATCTGGGTCGCGATCGGCGCCCTCGTGGCCGCCGCGATCGTGTGCGTCGTGTGGGTGCTCATCGGCTCGCAGAACGGCATCGTCGGCCGGGCGTTCCTCACGATCCTCCTGCTCGCCGCTTTCGCCGGCGTCGCCATCCTCGACGCGCACCTCGCGCCGCGGCGTCCGGCGTGGTTCGCCCTCGCGAGCATGGCGTCGTGGGTCGCCGCGCTGCTCATCGGCGCGGTGCTCATCTGGATGCCGGAGCGCTACGCCTTCGGCAGCTTCACGAGGTTCTTCCAGTTCCTCGTCGTCGTGCTCATCCTGCAGCTGCTCCTGCTGCACATCCGGCTCTATGTGAAGGCGTTCCAGCGCTACGTGACCGCGTTCACGCGCGTCGTCGCGATCATCACGATCGCCCTCGTGGTCGCGCTCGCGGCCCTGTTGATCCTCTCCATCGTGCTCAACGAGTGGCTCGATTTCCCCGAGCTCTACTGGCGGATCGTCGTCGCCGTGACGATCCTCGCGGCGGTCGGAACCGCGCTCATCCCGCTCGTGAACGCGCTGTTCGCCCCCAAGAAGCCGCGGGCTCCGCGCGGCGTCCAGCAGCCGATCGCCGGTTATGCGCCCGCGCCGTGGCCGACGTACGCCGACGGCGTCACGCCGCTGCCGGTCATGCCCGACGGCACTCCTGACTGGAACGCGTATTACACGGGCTACCCCACGGTGCAGCCGGCGCCTGACCAGTCGTTCGTGGCGTTCCAGACGCTCCCGTATCCGACGGAGCAGCATGCGCCCGAGCAGCCGGCTCCGCCGACGGCGTCGGAGCAGGTTCCGCCGTCGGTGCCGCCGACGGGGTACGAGGGCTACCCACCGCCTCCGCCGCTTCCGCCGCGCCAATAACTCGCATCAGGGGCGCGCGTCAGCGGGTCAGCCCCCGAGCATCTCGAGCGCCGCCATCGCGGCGCTGTGCCCGCCGAGGCCGCTGACCGCACCGCCGCGGCGCGAGCCCGAGCCGCACACGAGGACGCGTTCGTGCGCGGTGGCTACGCCCCAGCGCTGCGCCGGCGTCGAGAGGTCTTCGTCGTCGTCCGCCCACGGCCACGACAGGCGGCCGTGGAAGATGTCGCCGCCGATCATGCCGAGCGACTCTTCGAGGTCGGCGGTCGTGCGCGCCTCGATGCACGGCTCGCCGTCCGGACCGGTGTACACGCATTCGGCGATGGGCTCGGCGAGCACCAAGTCGAGCGAGCGCTGCGCAGCTTCGAGCAGCTCGCGGCGCGCGGCATCCGGTTCGCGTCCGTGCACAAGCCGGTGCGGCGCGTGTAGGCCGAACAGCGTCAGCGTCTGGGCGCCCGACGCCTGGAGCTCGGGCCCGAGAATCGAGGGGTCGGTGAGCGAGTGGCAGTAGATCTCGGCGGGCAGGGGCTCGGGAACGGCGCCGCTCGCCGCGCGCGCGTACGCGTCGTCGAGCTGCGTCATCGTCTCGTTGATGTGGAAGGTCCCGGCGAACGCGGCCGCGGGGTCGACGTTCGCGTCGCGCAGTCGCGGGAGGCGTTTCAGCAGCATGTTGACCTTGATCTGCGCGCCCTCGGGGCGGTCGGATCCGATCGAGTCGGAAGAGTCGGATGCGCCGTCCCCGGCCGCGAGCAGCCGGTCGAGCACGGCCGGCCCCACGCCGCTCAGCACGAGGCGCCCGTGCACCCGCGTGCCGTCGGCCAGCGTCACGACTCCGTCGGGTTCGACCGAGGCGACCTCCGCGTTCGTGCGGAGGGTCGCCCCCGCTTCGCGCGCCGCGCGCTCGAGCTCGCCGGTCACGCGGCCCATGCCGCCGACGGGGACGTCCCAGTCGCCGGTTCCGCCGCCGATGACGTGGTACACGAAGCAGCGGTTCTGGGCGAGAGTCTCGTCGTCTGACGACGCGAACGTGCCGATCAGTCCGTCCGTGAGCGCGATGCCGCGCGCGATGTCGCTCTCGAGCGACGCGCGCAGCACGTGGCTGAGCGGCCGCTCGAAGATGTCGTCCCACAGATGGTCGTCGCCGAGCGCGCGGCGCACGTCCGCGCGGCGCCGCAGCGGCTCGGTCATCGAGGGGAACAGCACCTTCGCGACGGGGCCGATGCGGTCGTAGAAGGCGGAGAAGCGGTCGGCCTCGCCGGCGTCGCCGAGCACACGGGCGAAGGAGGCGGCGGTGGCCGCGGCATCCGCCGTGTCGACCAGGATGCCGCGCGACGGGTCTGCCGGGTCGGGCGTGTACGACGCGTACCGGCGCCGGCGCAGCTCGATGCGCAGACCGAGCTCGTCGATGATGCGGCGGGGGAGGAGGCTCACGAGGTACGAGTAGCGCGACAGGCGGGCGTCGACGCCCGCCCACGGCCGCTCCGACACGGCGGCGCCGCCGACGTGGTCGAGGCGCTCCAGCACGATCACCGACCGCCCGGCACGAGCGAGGTAGGCAGCGGCGACGAGGGCGTTGTGGCCCCCTCCGACGATGACGACGTCGTGCGTGCGAGTGGAGTCTTCGGCGACCATCCCTCCAACGTAGGCGACCCCGACGCCGACACCGACGGGGCCGATACCGTAGAGGCATGGTCGAACCGCGGGAACTCGAGAGCATCGCACGAGAGGTCGCCCGCGAGGCCGGCGAACTGGCCCACCGCCGTCGCACGGCGGGAGTCGCGATCGCGGCGACCAAGTCCGCGCTCGCCGACATCGTCACCGACGCGGACCGCGAGGTCGAGGCGCTCATTCGCGAGCGGCTCACCGCGGCGCGGCCGGGCGACGGATTCCTCGGCGAGGAGTCGGGCGCGGAGTCCGGCGAGACCGGCGTCACGTGGGTCGTCGACCCGATCGACGGCACGGTGAACTACGCCTACGGCATCCCGTCATACGCGGTGAGCATCGCAGCCATCGCCGGCGAGCCCGACCCGAGCCGTTGGGAGGTGCTCGCGGGAGTCGTGCGCAATCCTGCGAGCGGCGAGGAGTTCCACGCCGCGCTCGGGGAGGGTGCGTGGCTCGGGGATGCGCGCCTCGCGGTCAACGATCCCGTCGGCGAGGCCGGAGCGCTGCTCGCGACCGGATTCGGGTACGACCCCGCGACGCATGAAGGCGACCTCGTGCGCGTCATGCGGGTGATGCCGTTGGCGCGCGACATCCGTCGGATCGGGTCCGCCGCACTCGATCTCTCGTTCGTCGCCGCGGGTCGCCTCGACGGGTACTTCGAGCGCGGAATCAACGCGTGGGACCACGCCGCAGGAGAGCTCCTCGTGCGCGAGGCCGGCGGGGTGTTCCGGCGCTCGCTGGAGCCCGGCGAGACGCGGGCACTTGTCGTGGCCGCGGGGCCCAGCCTCGTCGACGAGCTTTTCTCGACCGCAATCGCCGATTGACCGGGACCGCTCCCACGAATCGGGGGTCGGAGTCAAGCCCTGGGAATGGATTTGCCCCGCCACGCGGGAACCTGTACATGGCATTCTCAGAGAGACCGGGGTAGTGTTTACGCGATTGTTACCTTCGTCGCCCGAACGGCGAGGGTGATCAGAAGCCCGATTGTCCGCCCGTTGCCCCCCGCGAGCGACCAGTACCCGAGAGCCCCTGCGTTTTGCCTTTCGACGCCCCGATGGCTGAGCCTGCGCCCACGCGCCGCTCGAGCCGCCCCGCTTCGGCGCCTGCACAGGCGCGAGCGGAAGCAGCCGGGATCTCGCGCGCCGAAGCGCGTCGTCGTGAAGGAGCGAACGCTCCAGAGCGCCCCGCCATCGTGTGGGGCCGCCCCGCGACACCCCCTCCCGCACCCGCTCCCGCCCCCGCCCCGACCGCTTCCGCGACCCCGGCCGCCCCGTCGTCGACGGCACCGGCCGAGCCGGTGACCGAGCCCACGGCCACGGATGCCGCGCCCGCCCCTTCGCGTCGCGCGCGCTCCTCCCGCCGTCCGGCTGACACCGTCGTTTCCGCGACGCCGACCGCCGTTCCTCCGACCGTCACGGACTCGACCCCCACCTCGTCGCCCACCGCGCCGGTCCCCTCCGCGACCCCCACCACCCCGACAGCCCCCACGGGCCGGACCTCTCGCCGCGCAGCCCGCGTCGCGCGAGCCTCGACGGGTGAGCAGAACGTCGTCGCGGTTCCGGGGCCCAAGCCCGCGGTCGACGACCGTCCGGGCGCCTCGAAGCCCGAGGTCGCCGCGGCCGTTCCCGAGGCCGTGGTCGAGACCGGACCCGTCGACACCATCGCCGTCACCACGAGCACGAGCCCCGTCCCCGTCTCACCCACGAGCGTCGCCGCCCCGGCCGAGCCGGTCGAGCAGGTCGCCCAGGCCGAGTCGATCGTCGCGCCCTCGCCGGTCGCCGCCGCCGCGCCGATCGACGAGGCACAGCAGGCGCAGCAGGCGCAGATCCGCGCCCGTCGGGCCCGCCGCGCCGCGGGGCGTGGAGCCGTGGCCCCGATCGTCCCCGAGCCGATCCCCATGCCGGCCGCCTCGACCTCGGAGGAGCCGGTCGTCGAGCCGACGCCGGCGGCAGCATCCGTCGATTCCCCCATTCAGCCCGTGATGACCCCGGCTGAGCCGTTCGAGCTCCTGGAGCCGGTTGTCGCACCCGAGCCCCAGCCCGCCCCCGCGCCCGCCGCGGAGCGGCGCATCGAGGACGAACTCGACGACGTGTTCGAGGTCGCCGCGCGCGTGTTCTCGTTCACGGGCGAGACGCCGGTGCAGGCGAAGGTCGAGCCGAAGGCGGAGCAGGCCGAGTCCGACGAGGCGCCGAAGGCCGCATCGTCCGATGACCACGTCGCGCCGCGCCGCACGCGTCCGACGTCGCGAACGACGATCAAGCGCATCGCAGGACTGTCCTTCTCGATCGGCGTCATGGGCGTCGTCGGCCTCATGACCGTGGGCATGACGACTCCGGCCGAGGCCGTCGCCGCGATGAACGGCTCCGTCCCCGAGCCGCTCTCGGTCGTCGCGGGCAGCGAGGTCGCCGAGGCCGAGCTCGACGACGACCAGGTCCAGGCATATGTCGCGCCGGCGGAGCTCGAGGCCGTCGCGCTCGACCGTCCCGACGACGACTACTCGACGATGACGCTCGCCGAGCTGGCTTCGGAGTCCGGCATCCGCAACTTCTCGAACTTCTTCGTCAACGACCCGAACTCGCCGATCCAGTGGCCGTTCGCGGTGGGCGTGCCCATCAGCTACGGCTTCGGGATGCGCTCGGGCCGCATGCACGAGGGCGTGGACTTCACGCCCGGTGCGGGCTCTCCGATCCAGGCGATCGCCGACGGCGTCGTGCGGGAGTCGACCGACGCGGGCGGCGCGTACGGCGTCCACGTGATCATCGACCACGTGATCGACGGTCAGCTCGTCTCGAGCCACTACGCGCACATGCAGTACGGCTCGCGCCGCGTGCAGGCCGGGCAGCACGTCACGGTCGGCACGGTGCTGGGTCTCACCGGCAACACCGGTCGCTCGTACGGCGCCCACACGCACTTCGAGATCCTGCTCAACGGCACCACGGCGATCGACCCGATTCCGTGGCTCCGCCAGCACGCCGGAGGCTGATCTCGATTAAGACGGATGCCGCGCCTCTGGTATCCTCTTCTAGTTGCCCGCGCGCGGGTGACACGCCCCGATAGCTCAGTGGCAGAGCACTTCCATGGTAAGGAAGGGGTCGTCAGTTCAATCCTGACTCGGGGCTCGCAGCATCCGTCTCTGTGACCGCGGGTGCATCGCGGCAGGGTAGCTCAGTTGGTGAGAGCGCACGACTCATAATCGTGAGGTCGCGGGTTCGAGCCCCGCTCCTGCTACGAACGGAAGCCCGCCTTTTGGCGGGCTTCCGTTCGTTCCGGGGCGGTTGGTCGAACCCGTCACGCGTGGGGGGTCCCGCTCCGCCGGAGGCTCCGCGCGCCGCGCAGTGGCGTGTGGAGTGGCGGAGTGGCCGAGCCCCGCTCCTGCTACGAACGAAGGCCCCGGTTCTCCGGGGCTTTTGTGCGTCCGTCGACAGACGTTCTCACCGGCGTCGTGCCTTCTGGATCGACTCGGCGACGAGCCCGCTGAGCGCGCCGAGACCGGCCGACCTGCCCACCTCGACGGCGCCCACGAGGAGGTTCGGGCCGACGCCGTGGTCGGACCGGTCGCCGGTGAGGACGGTGGTCGCGCCGAGCAGGAGCGCGAAGAGGACTCCGGAAAGCGTGAGGGTGAGGACCGGCCGCGGCACCCTTCCCAGGCCGGCCCCCAGCACCCAGACGGCGAAGGTGGCGAAGAAGGCGATCATCGCGGTCGCGACGTCGCCGACGATCGATTCCAGACCGATCCGGCGAAGGAGGGGCCAGAGGAGCCCCAGAAGACCGAAACCGACCACGGCCGGCCAGCTCAGTCCGGGATGCCGGCCGGTGGGTACCGCTCGCGGGTGAGAGTGCGGTGGAGGCTCGCTCATGCTGACGAAGGTAGGCAGACCGCTTCGAGGTCGCGTTCGCTCCGCGACGACATCGAGGTCGTCGGAGGGCGGTGTCAGATGTCGATCGGTGAGGATTTCGGGCGGCCCAGGGATCGAGCACGGTGGATGGCGATCGCTCGACGACAAGGACTGACTCGATGGAACATCGCGAACCGTACCTCCACCTTCGCGTGCTTGATCGCACCGACGTCGCTGAGGCCGCGGCCCTGCTCGGGCGGGGAATGGCCGACAACCCGATCCACGTATCGGTGTACGGCGACGACGAAGTCACGCGAATCCGTCGGCATGCGTCGCTCATGCGTGTGCTCCTCTCGAGTTCGCCCGCTCTGACCATCGACGGCGTGGAGCAAGGCGGAGCGCTCGTCGGCGTTGCAGCGGCAGCACCACCGGGACGCTGTCAGCCACGGGCCGTGGCTCGGCTGCGGCTTGTGACTCGCGGCGTGACGTTCGGCCCGCGAGCAGCGGAGCGCCTTCTGACCTGGAATCGGGCATGGGCCGCGCACGATATCTCGGAGCCGCACGTGCACCTCGGGCCGGTGTCGGTTGATCGGCATCTGCGAGGGCGGGGGATCGGCACTCTCCTGATGCTCCGCCACACGACTCACCTCGACTCGCTGGGTGTGGCCGGGTACCTCGAGACGGATCGCCCCGAGGCGGTCGGCTTCTACGAGCGGCACGGATACGCGGTCATCGCGGAGGAGGAGATCCTCGGCGTGCCGAACTGGTTCATGCGGCGCCCGCCGAACTGAGCAGTCGCACTTCGTCGTCACCGGATGGAGGACCCGGACATTGAGCATGCATGAGACTCCCGGTCAGCGGCCCGAGAGCAATGAAGATCACGCACCGGGCGCGCCCGATGGACTCGGTGCGAAGCAGGTCGGGGGAGTGACCTTGTCCCGCCGCGCACTCCTGGGCTCAGCGCTCGTGACTGCGGGCGGGGCCGCGGCGATCGGCTTCGCCGCCGCGCGTGTGGCACCTCTGACCGCCGATGCCGCGTCGCCGGACTCAGGCTCGGGCGCGGAGGACGTGATCTCGCCCTTCGGCGCGCACCAGGCCGGCGTCGCCACGCCGCAGCAACGGTACGCGACCTTCGTCGCGACGGATCTGGCCGCGCAGGACGCCGCGCTGCTTCGTCGATTCCTCGCCGACGTCTCGGACACGGTCGTGGCCATCGTCCACGGCGAGGAGACCCCGCCCTCACCGCTGTATCCGGACGACGCGGTGACGCCGACGGATTACGCCACGGGGTTGTCTCCCTCCCGCCTGACGGTGACGACGGGAGTCGGACCGCGCGTCTTCGATCTGCCCGGAATCTCCCGTGAGCGCCCACGACGGCTGCGACCGCTGCCGGAGTTCACCGGCGATCACCTCGATCCGCGTTGGGGCGGGGGAGACCTCCTGTTCCAGATCTGCGCAGACGACCCGCAAGTGGTCAGCGCCGCCATGCGCGCGCTGCGTGCACGGATGCCCGGGTACGCGGTCATCCGTTGGACGCAGACCGGATTCCTCACCCCGCCGAAGGGCGGCGGAACGCCTCGCAACATGTTCGGGCAGAAGGACGGAACATCCAACCCCCGCGTCGGGACCGCACAGTTCGACGATGCCGTGTGGTCGCTTCCGGACGAGCCGTCATGGTTCCGCGGAGGCACCTACCTCGTCTTCCGGAAGATCCGGATGATGACCGCGAAGTGGGACCTCACCGCGCGCGACGAGCAGGACGCGGTGATGGGGCGTCGTCGCACGGACGGATCGCCGTTGACCGGGAAGACGGAGTTCGACGAGCCCGACTTCGAGGCCGCAACGGCCGGGGGCGAGCCCGTGATCGAGCCGGATGCGCACATCCGGCGTGCGCACGGCGTCCCGATGCTGCGTCGCAGCTACAACTACGACTACGGCCTCCTCACGGCGATGGCCGGTGGCAGCCCCGATCCGCTCGAGCATCCCGAGGATCATCCGCATGCTCCCGGAACGGAGGAGCACCACCACGGTGGCCACGGGAAGCTCGATGTCGGCCTGCTGTTCTGCGCGTACGGCAACGACCCGGATCGTCAGTTCATCGCGGCGCAGAAGCGGCTCGCCGAGCAGGATCGCCTGAACGAGTTCATCCAGCACACCGGCAGTGCCATCTTCGCGATCCTGCCGGGCTTCGGGGAAGGTGGATACGCCGGCGACACCCTGGTGTGACCTTTATCCGCCCAGGGCAGACGGCCGAGCCGGAGCCATGAGACCGACAGCCACCGTTCGGGAGAGGATATGACCCTTGAGCTGAGCGCGGACGACCGTGCTCGAATCGCCGAGTTGGGGATGCGCTACCGACTGTGGTCGCCCGCGGAGGAGCCGACCCTCGTATCCCGCGGGGGCGAGAACACGACCTTCGCGGTCGGTGAGTACATCGTCCGATGTTCGGGCGATCTCGATGCAGTCAACCGTGAGGTGGAGCTGCTCGACGCGCTCGCGGGTGCGACCTCCGTCCCCACACCGACACCGGAGCTGCACGAACCGGAGTCCGGAACATTCGCATACCGACGGCTTCGAGGCGCGCCCCTCATTCACCGACGTCACCGTGACACGAAGAAGATCCGACACGCGCTCATCGACGTGCTGTCTGCGCTCCGAGAGTCTCCACGCGCCTCGCGCCTGCCGGTCGATCCGTATCCGAATGAGCAGTGGCATGCGGATGCCGCAGAAACGTACACGGCCGTGTTGAACCACCTCGACGGCGAGCAGGCGCGCATCGTCCGCGCGTTCCTGAGCGAGCCGCCGCCGCCCACACGGACTTCGACCGTCGCTCAGCACAACGACCTCGGAGCGGAGCACATCCTCGTCGACGACGCGGGAGAGGTGACCGGGATCATCGATTGGACGGATGCGGCGATGACCGACCCGGCGCGCGACATCGGGTCCCTCTACCGAGACCTCGGGCCCGCCGCGGCGCTCCGCGTGGGGGAGAGCCTGGACGGGCCCATCACCGAGGACGAGCTGCGCCGCATCCGATTCCACGCACGCTGCAAGTGGCTCGAAGACGTCGCCTTCGGGATCGAAGATCCGTGGACGCGCAAGCCCTATCTCGACAACGCAACGATCACGTTCGATCACACGTTCGCAGCCGATCCGTGAGCCGGGGCAGGAGGACGGGGAGCAGGAGGAAGGATGAAAGGCCGAATCGGATGATCATCACAAGGAGGGTCATCGCGGCGGGAATCGCGCTGGGACTGGCGGTCTCACTGACGTCCACCAGCGCCGGAGCGCACGACGCGCTCACGGACAGCTCGCCCAGATCCGGAGACGTCCTCGCATCGGGTCCCTCGGAGATCACCTTGACCTTCTCGGACCGCGTCTTCGAGGACAGCGCGGTGGTGGCGGTGTCGGATTCGGAGTCCCGCGATTGGGTGTTCGGCTCACCTGCCGTCGACGATGCGACCGTCACCGTCCAGCTCGAGCGAGAACTCCCCGACGGTGAGTATGACGTGCTGTGGCGGGTCGTCTCGAGCGACAGCCACCCGATATCCGGAGCGTTCACGTTCCGGGTCGGGGACGGCGACACTGTCGACCCCGCATCCGGCGCCGGCGATACAGAGTCCCTCACGGGGCCGGCTCAGCCCGCGGCAGTCGTTCTGTGGACAGTCGTCATCGCCGCCCTCGCAGCGGTGACGGCGGCCGTCTTCCTCTCGCGTTGGGGCACGTCACGTCGACGAAACGGGTGATCGTGCCCGCGTCAGGCGGGCCGGTCGTCCCGCATGAGCCAACGCAGGACCTGCTCCAGACCGTCGCGCCAATGCCGGCGGACGATGTCGGCGGCCCTCTCCCGGTCTCCGTCAGCCAGCGCGTCGAGTATCGCTCGGTGCTGCGCATCCGCCTCGGCTCTGCTCCTGACCAACCGCATGTAGGTCAGTTCATATCGGGAGATGCTGGTTCGCAGACTCTGCGCCATCTCCACGAGCTTCGCGTTGCCGGACGTCGCCGTCAGCAGGTCGTGCCAGTGGGAGTCCAGCTGCCACCTGCGAACCGGATCGTCGCACTCCGAGAGTTCGCTCGCCACCGCGCGCAGGTCGCCGAGCGCGGACTCGGTGGTCGCGCCGGAAGTCGTCAGTGCGAGGGATTCGAGGGCGCCGAGGATGGGATAGATCTCTTCGGCTTCCGATCGCGTCAGCGGACGCACCACGAAGCCGCGAGCGAGGGACGACTGGAGCACGCCTTCCGCCTCCAGCCGGATGAGGGCTTCTCGGACGGGGGTGCGCGACACCTCGAGCGAACGGCTGATGGCTGCTTCGGTCAGAGCTGTGCCGGGGGAGTAGTCGCCCGAGGAGACCAGCGCGATGACCCGTCTGTAGACGGCCTCGCGCAACGGCTGGCCGCGCTGAATCGGGCCGCGGTCGTCGGTCATCGGGTGGCTCGCACGCGGTAGGGGCTGTCGTCGCGGTACCGCGATTCGAACTCGGATCGCATGCACAGCGTCTCGATCGCCGTCATGCGGTCCACGGCGAGGATGCCGTCCAGGTGGTCGATCTCGTGCTGCAGCAGCTCGCTGAGTTCGCCGTCCGCGCGGATGGTCTGCTGCCGGCCCTCGGGGGTCTCGTACTCGACCGTGACCCAGGCGTTCCGCCTCACTCGGCAGAAGAACGAGAGGGAGAAGCTCAGGCATCCGTCCCATGGCTCCCAGGTCTCGGATGATCGCTCGACGATCCGGGGATTCACCAGGACCCACGGCTCGTCGATCTCGACGTACACCAACCGCTTGCCGACTCCGATCTGCGGGGCCGCGATCCCTCGGCCGTATCCGGTCCGCGATCGCCAATCCGCCAGCGTGTCGGCGAGGTCGGCGACCAGCGGCTGGATCGCCCGCAGGTCTTCGCGCGTGACGGCGGATGTTGCGGCTCGAAGTGTCGGATTCCCGAGCTGGACTGTGGGCTGTACCGGCATAACGGTATATTGTATACGATAGACGATATGGTCGGCCTTTCCGCTGAGCGCATCGAGTCCGCCGTCGAGCTCATCGAGCCGGTGTTCGTCGACACGCCGCAGTTCCGCGACGCCGCGCTCTCCCGCGCGCTCGGCCGCGATGTCGTTCTGAAACTCGAGACTCTCAACCCCGTCCGGTCGTTCAAGGGACGAGGCGCGAGCCTCCTCATGCGAGACCTGGCCCCCGGTCAGCGCGTCGTCACCGCTTCCGCAGGCAACTTCGGGCTCGCGATGGCGTACGCGGGCATGCTGCGCGGAGTGGACGTCACGGTCTACTGCGCCGCGACCGCCAACGCCACCAAGGTGGCCCGAATCCGGGATGTGGGCGCGGAGGTCATCGTGCGTGGCGCGGACTTCGATGTCGCCAAGGAAGCGGCGCGGGAGCATGCGGCCGTGGAAGGGCACAGGTTCGTCGAAGACGGAGACGACCTGCGGATCACAGAAGGCGCCGGCACCATCGCTGTCGAGCTGGCCGACCAGGCGCCCGATGTCATCGTCGTCCCCGTCGGCAATGGTGCGCTGGCGACGGGGATCGGGTGCTGGGTCCGGACCCGGCGACCGGGGTGCAGAGTGATCGGAGTCTCCGCCGCCGGCGCGCCGGCGATGGCGAACGCGTGGCGCACGGGGATTCCCGCGGCGACTGATCGCGCGAACACCATCGCCGACGGCGTCGCGGTTCGCGTTCCGGTGCCGAGCATCATCCCGATGTTCCGCGAGTACGTCGACGACATGCTGCTCGTGGAAGACGAGGTCATCTGGCACGCCTTGTCGCTCGTCCGGGACACGGTCGGACTGATCCTCGAACCGTCCGCCGTCGTCGGGATCGCAGCGATCATGCAGCACGGCATCCCCGGGGCACGTGTGGCGACCATCGCCACGGGGAGCAACTACTCGGAGCAGCTCCTTCGCCAGATCACAGGCGTCGATGACCGGCCGAGGCGGCCCCTACCATGACACGCAGGATGCTCGAGGCGAGCGGTCCTCCCCGCGGCGCGACCGCGCCTGCGCCATGGGTGATCGACGCACTGCTCGGTCTCGGCGTCACACTGACCGTGGCGTGGCTGATCGCCGTCAACGTCGGAGGGATGGGCGCCGGCGGGTGGGAGTACCCATGGGCCCTCGTCCTCGGCGCACTCCTGCTCGCGCGTCGCCGGTATCCACTCCTCGTCGCGATCGGCTCCGGAGCGGCGGTCATCGGATACCACGCATCCGGACACGCGCCGATCGGGGTCGCCGTGCCTCTCGCTGCGGTGATGTTCTCTGCTGCTGAGTTCGGGCGGGCCATCGGGGCAGCCGTGGTCTCGGCAGCCGTGATCACGATCGCGCTCTCATACCGACTCGCCATCGGCCAGGACCCTGCGTACCTCATCGCGTACGAGCTGCCCGCCCAGGCGCTTCTGCTTGCGGGTGCTGTCGCGCTGGGGGACGGCGTACGTTCGCGCCGCGAGCTCCGCCGACAATCGGAACGGATAGCCGCCATGACAGCGGAGCGCTACGAACGCGAGGCGGAGCGGCGAGTGATGACCGAACGGCTGGAGATCGCACGGGAGCTGCACGATTCCGTGGGCCATGCTCTGACGGTGGTCACGCTCCATGGGCAGGTGCTCGAGGAGTCGCTCACGCCACAGGACGAGGAATTGCGACGCTCCCTCAGAGCCATCACCGATACGACGGCGGCGACGTTCGCGGACCTCCGGAGAACCGTCCTCAGCCTGCGAGGCGAAGGGAGTGCGCCCCGATCGCCCCTGCGACTCTCCGATCTCGAGTCGGCCATCGCGCCCGCGGCGCAGATCGGCGTCGCCACCACGCTGAGTGTCTCGGTGATGACCGCCCTGCCGTCGGCAGTGGAGACGACCATCTATCGGATCGTGCAGGAGTCCATCGTCAACGTCGTGCGGCACGCGCAGGCGTCGCGCGTCGACGTGAGCGTCCGAGAGTCCGACGGTTCCGTGTCGGTGAGCGTCGTCGACGACGGATGCGGCGGCCCGACGAACCCGTCGGCCGAGAGCCACACGGGAAGCGGCATCGCAGGAATGCGCGAGAGAACCGTTCTGCTCGGCGGTGAGTTCTCCGCCGGGCGCTCGGGTGACGGATTCACCGTGCGTGCGAGGATTCCGATCGAAGCCGCATCCGGCTGAGTCTTCTCGCCGAACGCCCCGCGGGCGTGCGTCGTGCGGCCCGCTGTCGCATTCGCGTGTACCGGGCAGTCGTCGAATGGCGACGCTGATGTCGTCTTCGGGACGATGACCGGCGGCCAAGGCGATCCATACCGTGGCGGCATGTCACAAGACGTCGCTCAATCAGACACGCAGGTGCCGCGGCCGCGTAGCTTCGGGCTTCCCTTCCTCGCACTCATCGGTCTGGCCGCGCTGCGGGTGCCCGCTTCGATCCTGGAAGACCTCCGCGTGGTCGATGCCGGGCATTGGGTCTCGGGGCTCCTGCCGTGGGTGGCGGTCGCGGTCTGGGTCGTCGTCGCGGTCGTCTGGAGGGTGCCGCATCCGTTCTCGACGGTTCTCATGATCGGCGCCATCTCGGGTGTCCTGCTCGTGATCACCTACCAAGTCCTGTGGGACGTCCTCTTCGGGGCTTACCCGTCGGAGATCGGCGGCAGTGGAGTCGCGATTCGACTCATCGCGATCCCCGGCGGCTTTGTCGCCGGTGTCGTCTCCGGTGCCGTGGGTGGGCTCGTCGCGTGGGCGATTTCCGCGGCGACGCGTCGCCGCCGTACCGGCACCGAGTAGGGACAAACCCCGCCGCCCGCTCAGCGAAACCCTGCATTCCCGTCCCCGGGCAGGACCGGGGACACGATGCGAGGAGCATCAATGCCAAGAGATTCCCGTCTGAGTACGAGAAGGATCGCTCGTCGCCGGTCGATCCGCTCGGTCGCCGTGTCGTCAGCTGTCGCCTTGGCAGTGACCGCATTGAGCGGCTGCGACGCTGTCCAGCGAGCACCCGTGGTGGACACGGTCGGCCGGGTCGAGTTCGAGAATGCGCTCGCGATACCGCCACTGGACCGGGGCACGGTCGGATCCGACGGTGTGCGGGAGTTCCGGCTGCGCGCGGCCGAAGGGGTCACCGAGTTCACCCCCGGCGTCGGGACCACGACGTGGGGATTCAACGGTGGCTACCTGGGTCCGACCCTCGCCGCGACTGTCGGCGAACCCGTCCGAATCCATGTCGAGAACGGCCTTTTCGTGCCCACCACCGTCCACTGGCACGGGATGCACCTTCCGGCTGAGATGGACGGCGGTCCTCATCAGGTCATCGAACCGGGCGTGACCTGGTCGCCGTCCTGGACCATCGATCAGGAGCCCACGACCCTGTGGTACCACCCGCACCTCCATGGCGAAACCGAGTCGCATGTGGAGATGGGGCTCGCCGGCCTGTTCCTGCTCGAACCGGAGGATCCGGATCGCTTCGGGCTGCCTCACCGATACGGGGTGGACGACATACCGGTGATCGTCCAGGACAGGCAGTTCACGAGCAGCGGCCAGTTCACGACGTCGACCCGAGGCTTCGTCGGGGCTCTGGGCGACACCGTGCTCGTCAACGGCACCGCAGCTCCGTATCTGGAGGTGACGACGGAGCTCGTGAAACTGCGGCTGCTGAACGGCTCCACAGCCCGCACCTATCGATTCGAGTTCGACGATGAGCGGTCGTTCGACCTGGTGGGCACCGACGGCGGCCTGCTCGAGGCGCCGCACCGCACCGACCATGTGCAGCTTTCACCCGGTGAACGCGCGGAGATCGTGGTGCGTGTGCGACCCGGCGAACAGCCCGTGCTGCGCTCGATCAGTCCCGACCTGGGCATGCCCGGTCCGATTGCGGCGATGAACGGAGGGTCCGACAGGCTCGACATCATGCAGCTGCGGGCCGCGCCCGTGCTGGAGGCGAGTGCGCCGCTCGCGGAGCGGTTCGCCGAGATCTCGCGCATGAACCCGTCAGATGCGGCGAATGAACGCCACTTCGAGATGGACGGCCTGCAGATCAACGGTCAGTCCATGCAGATGCACACGGTCAACGAGATCGTCGAGGTCGACACCGTCGAGATCTGGAAGGTGCGCAACCGGATGCAGTTCGCGCACTCCTTCCACATCCACGACGTCCAGTTCCAGGTGCTCTCGGTGGACGGGAAGGCTCCGCCGCCCGAGCTCGCCGGATGGAAGGACACGATCTACACGCGACCCGGCGTGATCTATGAGCTGATCATGCGGTTCGAGGACTACGCGGATCCCGATACGCCGTACATGTACCACTGCCACTTCCTCGCGCATGAGGACGCTGGGATGATGGGGCAGTTCACCGTCGTGGAGGACGCATCCACGGCGCCGAAGGTGATCGACATCCCCTCCCGGGACGATGACACGGCGCCCTTCACCGGTCACGGTGGTGGTCACTGATGGGAGGTGGTGGCTCGTGACGACGGTCGTCCTCGTCGACGATCAGGATCTCGTGCGCGCCGGTCTGCGCGCGCTCCTCACGCGCGACGAGTCCATCCATGTCGTCGCCGAGGCGACGGATGGCCGCCGTGGGGTCGAGGCGGCGCGCAAGCACAAGCCGAGTGTCGTCCTCATGGATCTCCGGATGCCGCTGATGGACGGCATCGAGGCGACCCGCGTGATCCGTGGTGACGAGGAGCTGGCCGATACGCACGTCGTGGTGTTGACGACCTTCGACGATGACGCGGACATCGTCGAGGCGATCCGCGCCGGGGCCGTCGGCTACCTGCTCAAGAGCACGCCGCGAGACGAGTTGCGCGACGCGGTCAGACGTGCGGGTCGAGGGGAGCGGCTGCTCTCGCCCGAGATCACCGAACGCCTCATGGACATGGTGGCGGCCGGGAGAGCGGCGGCAGTGCCGGATCCTCGGCTGGAGCTGCTGAGCTCGCGCGAACGAGACGTGCTCACGCGCATCGGATACGGCGACACCAACGACGAGATCGCGGTGGCGCTTCACTTGAGTCCCGCGACGGTCCGGACCTACGTGAGTCGGATGCTCGCGAAGCTCGGTGCGCGAGACCGCCCCGAGCTGGTGGTCATCGCGCACAGGTCCGGCCTCGTGAACTTCTGATCCCGGCTGTCCGCGGTGGCTCGCGGTTCCCGGCGCGGTCGGCGCCGGTAGAGTGCGAGTCGGATCGAGGGGAGCGGTCGTGAGTCCTCAGGCGCAGCGTGGTGCCAAGCGCGTCACGGCGGCAGATGTCGCGCGGTCCCTCGGGCTGTCGCGCGCAACGGTCGGGTTCGTGCTGAACAACACGCCGGGCCAGACGATCTCGGACGCCACCAGACGGCGCGTGCTGGAAGAGGCGGAGCGACTCGGCTACCGCCCGCACACGGCGGCACGGACGCTGGCCAGCGGCCGCAGCCGAATCGTCCTGCTGGTGCTGCCGGACTGGCCGCTCGATCATTCGATGCGGGCGAACATCGACGAGGCCTCCGTCGCTCTCGACCGCGCGGGGTACTCGCTGGTCACCACCACACCGCACCCCGACGGGCAGGCGGTTCCGCTGTGGGAGAGTCTGCGTCCCGACGTCGTGATCTCGTACGCTCCGATGCCCGATGCCCTGCACGAGGCGGTCGCGGCATCGGGGGCGATCGTGCTCGCTCCCGGCCGCGGCCGTTTCGCCGCTGCTCACGATGAACGGTTCGCAGGCGGTCCGCGCGTTCAGGTCGAGCACCTGATCGAGCGCGGCCGGCGCCGCATCGCGTTCGCGGCGCCGGACGACCCGCGGCTGGCAGACCTGGTCATGCAGCGTCGATCGCTGGCGGCGGCGACAGTGGCGGCATCCACGGGGTCACCCCTCGCCGCTGACGCCGCGATCACGCCAGTCACAGCCCCCGATATGATCGCGGACTGGTTGTCGCGCGGCATCGACGGCATCGTCGCGTACAACGACGACGTGGCCGCGATCGCGCTGTCCGCAGCTTTGCGCCAGGGGGTCGCCGTTCCCGATCGCTTGGCGATCATCGGCCACGACGACTCTCCGCTCGCCGGCCTGCTCGTGCCCTCGCTGTCGACGGTGCGGGTGGATGCCGCGGGGCTCGGACGCTACCTCGCGCAGGTCGCCCTCGCTGCCGTCGAGGGCGCGGAGACACCGTCCGCGGGCCCTTCCGGCGATGTGCACCTGGTCCAACGCGAAACGACCTAGACCGGCGGATTGCACCGCCGCGAACCCCCCGCTACGCTCGGGTAGCGCGCGCTAGTTCCTGTGAGCGCACGAAGACAACGGAGTCTCCATGACCACGAACGAGGATCACCCATCCGCGGCTCCCCCGCCTGTCGCCGGTGTCACGACGACAGTCGGCCCCGCACCCGTCATCGAGCCGCAGGAGCGCGTCGGCCGCGGGTTCTTGACGCTGTTCGGCTTCCTCAACTTCGGCCTGTATCTGACGGTGATGATGCCGGCGCTGTTCAGCCTGCCGTACAGGGTGCAGACCCTCGACCCCGACGGCAAGGCGCTGAGCCTGGGCATCGTCGCGACCGTCGGCGCCGTCGTCTCGCTGGTTGCGGGACCGGCCGCCGGTGTGCTCAGCGACCGCACGCGCAGTCGGTGGGGAAGGCGGCGACCGTGGCTGCTGGGCGGGATCGTGGTCGCGATCGTCGGCTCCATCATGGTGGCGCTCGCCCCGAACCTCATTCTCCTCGTCCTGGGCTGGGTTGTCGTATGCATGGGCGGGGCCGGTGCGGCTGCCGCGATCACTCCGATCGTCGCCGAGCGGGTGCCGGAGCAGCAGCGCGGGACCGTCGGGGCGATTGTCGGCGTCGCGACGCAGTTGGCGGGGGTGCTCGGCTACACCCTCGGTGGAATGCTCACCGGCAGCCTCGTCGTCCTGTTCCTCGTCCCGTGGGCGCTGCTCGCGGTGCTCGCGGTCGTGTGGAGCCTCGCGATCAAGGAGCACCCGGTGGCGATCCCGCTCACCACGCTGGTGCAGACCTTCCGGCTCATGGTCTTCAACCCGCGCAAGCACCCCGACTTCGGACTCGTTTGGCTGGGCAAGCTGTTCATGCAGATCGCGCTGGCGTTCCTGACGACCTACCAGCTGTACTTCCTCGGTGACCGCCTCGGGTTCACGCCTGAAGAGGCCGGTCAGCGCCTCGCGCTCGTGGGCGGCATCGGCATTCTCGTCACCATGACCTTCGCCGTCGTGTCGGGGATGCTCTCCGACAAGCTCAGGCGTCGGAAGGTCTTCATCCTCGCCTCGACCGTGCTCGCCGCGATCGGGTTGGCGTTGATGGGGTTCGCCGACGGGTTCGGGCTCTTCGTCGCAGCGGTCATGTTCATCCTGGGGGCGGCCGGTATGTTCGGATCGGTCGATGTCGCGATGGCGTCCGACTTGGTTCCCGAACGGGAGCAAGCCGGCCGCTGGATGACCATCTACAACCTCGCGGCCACGCTGCCTTCGGCCATCGCCCCGCTGCTCGGGTCGGCGCTTCTGGCCATCGGGTCCGCGAGCGGCACGAACTACACAGCCCTGTTCCTCGCCGGCGCCGTGATCGCCCTCGGCACCGGCGTGGTGACCTTCTTCATCCGCGGAGTGCGCTGAATGCGCAACGCCTCCACCACCGCCGCGCTCGACGTCGATGCGCTCCTCGGTGAGCTGACGCTCGAAGAGAAGGCCCGCCTCCTCGAAGGCGTCGACTCCTGGTATACGACGCCGATCGAGCGCCTCGGCATCCCGTCGCTGCTGCTGACCGACGGACCGCATGGCGTCCGCAAGGTGCGCGATATCGGCGGAGGGTTCGACATCGCCGACAACGCACCGTCCACGTCGTTCCCGACCGCGTCGGCGGTGGCGGCATCCTGGGACCCGGAGAACGCGCGCCGCATCGGCGAAGCGATCGGTGTGGAGTGCGGCTCGCACGGCGTCGACGTGCTGCTCGCCCCCGGTGTGAACATCATGCGCGACCCCCGGTGCGGCCGGAACTTTGAGTACTTCTCGGAGGACCCCCTCGTGGCGGGAGTCTTCGGAGCGGCGTTCGTGCAGGGTGTGGAAGCGCAGGGGATCGGCACCTCGGTCAAGCACTTCGCCGCCAACTCGAACGAGGAGTACCGGTTCGTCGGCGACAGCGTCGTCGACGAGCGGGCACTGCGTGAGATCTATCTGCGTGCATTCGAGCGGGTTGTGACGGATGCCTCGCCCGCGACGGTCATGTGCGCGTACAACAAGCTCAACGGCACGTTCTGCAGTGAGAACCGGGATCTGCTCACCGGGATCCTCCGCGACGAGTGGGGCTTCACCGGCGTCGTGATGACGGACTGGGGTGCCACCCATGACCGTGTCGCCGGCATCGCGGCGGGACTGGACCTGGACATGCCCGGCGGTGTGCCGCACAACCGCGCTGCCATCATCGCCGCAGTCGAGGACGGCTCATTGGCGGTCGACGCCGTCGATACCGCGGTGCGCAATGTGCTCACGCTCATCCGCGGACGCATCAGCCACGGCGGGGGCGATCGGGCGCCCGACCTGGAGGTGCACGCGGCGCTGGCGACCCAGGTCGCTTTGGACAGTGCTGTGCTGCTTCGCAACGACGGAACACTCCCGCTTCCACCGGACAGACGCATCACCGTCGTCGGGGAGATGTTCGAGCGGCTGCGGTTCCAGGGGGCCGGCTCATCGTTGGTCACCCCGACCTCGGTCACCAGCGCCCGCGACGCGTTCGACCGGCGCGGCATCCGCTATTCCTACGCACGCGGATACCGGTCGCTCGACACGACCCCTGATCCTGCGCTCGCGGCCGCGGCGGTGGCCGCTGCCCGCGATGCCGACGTGGTGCTCTTCTTCGGCGGTCTGAGCGACCTCGAAGAGAGCGAAGGGTTCGACCGCCCGCATCTGAGACTGAGCGATGCTCAGGGGTCGTTGCTTCGCGAACTCGTCGGAACCGGCGTCCCCGTGGTCCTGGTGCTCCACGCCGGGTCGGCGGTCGAGCTGCCCGTCGTCGACGAGCTCGCGGCGGTCCTGCACATGCACCTGCCTGGAATGCGCGGTGGGGAGGCGGCTGCGGCGCTGCTGTTCGGCGAGACCTCCCCTTCGGGAAAGCTGGCGCAGAGCTGGCCCCGCACCGCAGAGGACGTCGGCGACTTCGCCGACTACAACCGCGGTCCGATCGCCCGATACTACGAGTCCGTCTACGTCGGCTACCGCTTCTACGACAAGGCGGGCACCGACCTGCTCTTCCCCTTCGGGCACGGGCTCTCCTACACGACCTTCTCCTACGACGATGTCACGGTGCGCGTGCACGGCGGCCGCGTCGACGCGGCGGTCACCGTCACGAACACGGGCACCGTCGACGCGGCAGAGGTCGTCCAGCTGTACGTGCGCAACAACTCGGACGGTGTCTTCAAAGCCGAAAAGGAGCTGCGCGCGTTCGCCAAAGTGCGCATCCGGGCGGGGGAGACCGTCGTCGTCCCGCTCTCATTCGCCCTGTCGGATCTGTCGTATTGGGACGTCGACGAACACGCATGGGTGCTCGACAACGGCGAGTACGAGATCCTGATCGCGGCATCGGCGGCCGACATCCGACTCCGCGCGCCCCTGGCGGTGACCTCGGGCCGAACTCCGCGCTCACCGTATCCGCCGGAGGTCGACCGGGCCTACTCGACGCCGCCGCGGAGAGTCCCCGAGTGCTTCCCGAAGCTCGTCGGCGCACCCATGACCGCGCCGGACACAGGTCGGCGGCTGACGATGGAGACCCGTCTCAAGGACGCCCGCGGGTCTCTGGTCGGCGCCCTCCTCTATCGCGCGATCGTCGGCCGCGCCCGCAAGGAATTCGACGCGGCCCACCGACTTCCGGAGTCCCTCGAGCGCGATACCCGGCTCAAGAACGCGCACTTCCTGTTGCGCATGATGCCGACCGCGACACTGCGCAGCCTCGTCATGTCGTCCAACGGGCAACTGCCCTACGAGGTGGCTGCCGGCATCTCCGACATCGCCGCGTGGCATCCGGTTCGCGGCCTCAAGAAGATCCTCTCGAAGCGGAGATGACCGGTTTGCGCATCTCCCGGCTGACCATCGACGGCGTCGAGCACGGCCTCGTCACCGACGAAGCACCGCGCATCGGGTTCGCTCTCGAGTCCGACGTGCCCGGCGAGGCACTCGATCACGCCATCGTCCGCGTGGGGGACTGGCAGACCCGTACGACGCAGCAGGTCGCCATCCCCTACACCGGCCCGCTCACCCCCGACACCGAGTACCGCGTGCACGTCACAGCGACCGGCCGCACCGGCGCGGTCGCCGAGGCGTCCACCGCCTTCCGCACGGGTCGACTGGACACCCCATGGGTTGCACAGTGGATCACGGATGCCTCGTACCGCTCCCCGAAGGGCCGCTCACCGGTGCCGATGGAGTTCCGCACCCGGTTCACCGCGCGAGGACCCGTGCGGCGGGCGTGGATCGAGGCGACCGCGCTCGGGGTCTACGAGCTCCAGCTCAACGGCGTGAAGGTCGGCGACCAGTACTTCGCACCCGGCTTCACGTCGTACCGGCATCACATCCAGTACCAGACCTACGACGTCACCGACGCGATCGCCGCAGGCAACGTGCTGTCGGCTGTCGTCGCCGGAGGATGGGCGGTCGGGTCGTTCACGCACAAGCGGAAGAGCCGCATCTACGCCGATCGGCAGGCGTTCCTCGCCGAACTGCACATCGAGTACGCCGACGGCACACAAGACCTCATCGCCACCGGGCCCGACTGGCAGGTCACGACCGACTCGCGTTACCGGATGGCCGAGTGGTACGACGGCGAGACCTACGACGCCACTCTCGACCCGGCCTCGGTGCGATGGGAACCCGCCGACGTGACCCGGCCGAAGGGTGCCCCGACGCTTGTGGCACAGTACGGTCCGCCGGTGCGCGCGCAGCAGACCCTTCGCCCCGTCTCGTGGACGACCAGTCCGAGCGGCGAGGTGATCTACGACTTCGGTCAGAACTTCGCCGGCGTGATCAGTGCCCGCCTGAACGGCACCCGTGGACAGCAGGTCGTGTTCCGCCACGCAGAGGTCGTGGTGGACGGTGAGCTGTTCGTCCGGTCGCTCCGCACGGCCAAAGCCACCGCCACGTACACCTGCGTCGGTGGTGAGCAGGAGTACTCGCCTCGGTTGACGTACATGGGGTTCCGCTACGTCGGGGTGCGAGGCATCCGTCCCGACGATCTCGAGCTGAGCGCACTCGTGCTGCATTCGGACGTTCCGCAGGTCGGCGAGTTCTCGTGCTCGAACGACCTCATCAACAGGCTTCAGCACGCGATCCAGTGGGGTGGGCGGTCGAACTTCGTCGACATACCGACCGACTGTCCGCAGCGCGACGAGCGCGAAGGGTGGACGGGCGACTACGCCGTGTTCGCCTCGACGGCGAGCTTCAACTTCGACATGTCCCGATTCATCGGCAAGTGGATGCGCGACGTCACCGCCGAGCAGGGCCGGGGCGGCGGCATTCCCATGGTCGTCCCGAAGGCGGGCAACCCGTTCCCCACCATGGCGACCTCGTGCTGGGGTGACGTATGCGTCCTCGCGCCGTGGGCCGAGTACCTGGCGCGCGGCGACCTCGAGGTGCTGCGCCGCAACTACCCGACGATGAAGCGCTTCCTCGAAGCCGCGAAGTGGTGGGCGCAGCTCGGCTCGTTCACCCGCGACGCGCGCCGGATCTGGCGGTGGCCGTTCCACTTCGGCGACTGGACCTCACCCGACGGCTCGGCGAAGGAGTGGATCCAGAAGGGCAAGTGGATCGGCACCGCCTACTTCGCCAACTCGTGTGCGATCGTCGCGCGGATCGCGGATCTCCTCGGGGAGTCGGCGGATGCTGCGCACTACCGGCGCCTGCACACCGAGATCGCCACCGCGTACCGCGCCGTGTTCACCGACGGACATGGCACCCTGCACAACGAATTCCAGACCGGTTACGTGCTGCCGCTGGCTTTCGGCATGACCGAAGGCGCCGAGACCGACGCGATGGCCGGCAACCTCGTCCGCCTCATCGCCGAGGCCGACGGACACCTCCGCACCGGATTCCCCGGCACCCCGTACATCCTCTTCGCCCTCTCCGACAACGGCCGCGTCGACGAGGCGTTCGACCTCCTTCTTCAGACCACGCCGCCATCGTGGCTGTACATGATGGAGGCCGGGGGCACCACGATCTGGGAGCGGTGGGATGCTCTGCGCCCCGATGGCACCGTGAACATCGCCGACCTGAAGGAGGGCGCGTCGGGCGAGGCATCCGGCGGCGGCATGGTCTCGTTCAACCACTACGCCGCCGGCGCCGTCGGCGACTGGCTCTACCGCCGCGTCGCCGGCCTCGAACCGATCGAGGGAGGATACCGCCGTTTCCGCGTCGCGCCGCTGATCGGCGGCGGGCTGACGTCGGCTGAGGCATCCGTCCGCACCCCTTACGGGCGGGCGTCGTCGTCGTGGACCCTCGATGGAAGCCGCCTCACCCTCCGGGTCGAGGTGCCGGTCTCGGCGATGTGCGAGGTCGTGCTCCCCGACGGCACCGCACACGAATGCGCGTCCGGAACGCATTCCTTCGAAGCCGAGGTCCTGTCATCGCCGGCTCTGTCGGCGGGAGGCCGTGCACCGCGAGCGTGAGTGCGAAGAAGTGCTCCATGCCCCACCCGGAATCGACCGCATAAAATTGCTCTCGGGGGACCGCAGCACACCCGTGTGATCTCGACGTTCCGTCGTCACACCGGTTCGTGCGTCGGCGCGGTCTTGTCGTGTTCGCTTCGACGGGGGTGACTGTTCTGCGAGCGCGTGGAGAGCTGCCGCGGGTATGGCGGCAGGTGACGAGTGTCTGTATGCGCTGCGTCGCGGCCGTGGCGTTGCTGACCGCCGCGGTCGTGCTGACCGGATGCGGGACGGAGTCTGCGAGGGCCGCCGCACCTCGCGCGACGGCGCCGCCGCTCCCGTCGCCGACCGCCGAGGCCTTTCCGGTGTCGAGCGAGACCGAGCCGCTTCCCGCGGGCACGTCGGTGCAATACGGGCGCTGGAAGTACACCGTCGATCCCGTGCAGTGGCATCAGCGCGACCGTGTGCTGGCCGAGGCTTACGCCCCGCCGGCCGTCGCCCACGGGTACGGGTGGGCGCTGCTGACGTTCACGGCAGCCAACGGCGGGCAGGAGCCTGCGGCCCCGTGGGGGTTCGAGGTCATCCTGCACGCGGCCGGATGGGACGTGTCTCACCGTGCGGTGCAGGCGGGCACGATACGGATGCCGGACGAGTTCACCATCGCGGATGTCGAGCCGGGCGGGCAGCTCTCCGGCAACCTGGGCTTCTGGGTGCCCGACTACGCCGCCGACGATCCGAACTGCCGTGTTCAGCTGGTCGTCGGTCGGGGCGTGCCTGAGAACGCCGCCGCGGAGGGCGAGTCGGTGTGGTTCACGTGCCGGTGACCCAGGCGCCCGGCAACAGTTCGCCCAGGAGCGCCTCGACGCGCGTGCGGATCTCGTCGCGGATCGACCGCACGGTCTCGAGATCCTTGCCGGCGGGGTCGTCGAGCTCCCAGTCCTCGTAGCGCTTGCCGGGGAAGACGGGGCACGCGTCTCCGCAGCCCATCGTGATGACGACATCCGATTCGCGCACGGCATCCGTCGTCAGCGGTGTCGGCGTCGCATCCGCGATGTCGATGCCCTCTTCTGCCATCGCCCGCACCGCGACCGGATTGATCGCGTCTTTCGGCGCGGATCCGGCCGACAGCACCTCGATGGCATCGCCGCCGAGCGCGCGCAGGTAACCGGCCGCCATCTGCGAGCGGCCTGCGTTGTGGACGCATACGAAGAGCACCGTCGGTCTGTCGGTCATGGTGCGGCCTCCGGGTCGACGCCGACCGTCAGGCTGCGGCGCTCGATGAGTATGGTGTCACGCCATCGGCCCGCATGCGGGCCGGCACCGGACTTCGCTATCCGTTCGCGGCGGCCGACAACCCGGAACCCTGCGGTCTCGTGCAGGCGGAGACTCGCGACGTTCTCGGGGAAGATGCTCGACTGCACCGTCCACATGCCGGCGGCGTCCGCGGCGTCGAGGAGTTCGGTGAGCAGCATTCGGCCGATGCCCGCCCCGCGCGCGCGACGGTCGACGTAGACGGAGTGCTCGACCACGCCGCGATACACGGCACGGCTCGACACCGGCGACGCGGCCGCCCACCCGACGATCTCGTCCCCGTCGTCGACGGCGACGAGACGCAGCTCCGGCAGGCGGCTCGCGTCGAACACCTCCCACGAGGGAGTCCCGGTCTCGAAGGTCGCCTCGCCGTCCTCGATGCCCTGGGCGTAGATGCGCTCGACCGCCGGCCAGTCGGCGGGCGTCATCGGTCGGATGCGCGTCACGAACAACATCCTCCGCCATTGCCGACATCCGTCGAGCACACGCCCGTCGCGGGCAGGGTCAGCTTCACGTCCGCGGCGGATGCGGTGTCGCCCGCGAGCCACGCCGTGACCGAGCGCACCTGCTCGTAGCCGGTCGCGAGCAGGAACGTCGGCGCACGGCCGTACGACTTCATGCCCACGATGAAGAATCCGGGTTCCGGATGCGTGAGCTCACGGAATCCGTGCGGCTCGACGGTGCCGCACGAGTGGACATTCGGGTCGATCAGAGGTGCGAGCCGTCGTGGGGCCTCGACGATCTCATCCAGTTCGAGCCGGATCTCGCGGAGCATGTCGAGGTTCGGGCGGAACCCCGTCGCGTTCACGACGACCTCGGTCGTGTGGGTCACGACGTCGCCTCGGCGGTGGCCGATGAGCTCGACGGCACCGCCCGCGCGTCGCGCACGGATGATCTCGAAGCGGTCGAGAACGGCGATCCGCCCCTCTGCGACGGCTCGATCGACCCTGTTGCCGAGGCGGGCGCGGTCCGCCAATTCGTCATCCTCCGTGGGCGAGACGCGCGCGGCTTGCGCGTTGCGGATGAGCCACGTGACCGATGTGCCCGGAACCTCGCGCGCGAGCTCCACGAGCGCGAGCAGAGTGTTTGCCGCGGAATGACCCGCGCCCACGACCGTCGTATGGCGGCCCGCGAAGAACTCGCGGTCTCGACCGAGCACGTCGGGGAGGGCATCCGTCACGCGGTCCGCGATCTCGGTCATCCCGAGAAGCTCGAGTCCGCTCGATGTGAGCGGATTCGGCGACGTGTACGTGCCGGAGGCGTCGATCACCGCGCGCGCCGTCACTTCGTCGACACTGCCCCCGCGGTCTCGGAGCCTGACGACGAACGGCACCCCCGCCCGTCCGCGGGTGCGCGTGCGATCCATGCCCTCGCGAGCGACTCCGATGACCTCGACGCCGTATCGGATGCGGGGGGCGAGCTGCTCGAGCGCGGCGAGCGGGGCGAGGTAGTCGTCCACGAGCTCACGGCCCAGCGGTGCGCGATCTGGGTCCGGATGCTCCCACCCCCGCGCTTCGAGCAGGCGACGCGATGCCGGATCGACGAGGTGTCGCCACGGCGAGAAGAGCCGCGTGTGACCCCACGCATGCACGCTCGCCGCGACCTCGGCGCCCGCCTCGAGCACGACGAAGTCGATCCCGCGCTCGACGAGGTTGGCGGCCGCTGCCAGTCCGATGGGACCGGCGCCGATGATGGCGACCGGCAGGGTGGCCAGCCGGTCGTTCTCGGTGACACGCGGTGTGATGTCGAGCAGAGTCATCAGGGAGCCTCCGGATATCGATGAGCTTCGATGTCCGATTCTGGGCCGACGTATCGATGGTTGTCAATATCGACTAGCATCGATGTATGCTCACGGTTCTCGAAGCCACCGACGTCGCCGGCGTCATTGCAGACGCGTGCTGCGCGCCGCTCGTGCGTGAGCCCCTGTCTGCCGACGAGGCCGAGCAGCTCGCCACCACGATGAAGGCGTTGGCTGATCCGGCCCGTCTGCGCCTGCTGTCGATCGTCGCGGCATCCGAGGGTTCGGAAGCGTGCGTGTGCGACCTCATTGAACCGGTCGGGCTCAGCCAGCCGACGGTGTCGCATCACCTCAAGGTCCTGACCACGGCGGGCTTCCTCGAGCGCAGCAAGCGCGGCACGTGGGCGTACTACAAGCTCGTTCCTGGAGCGCTCGACCGCGTCTCGCAGCTCCTCGCGCCTTAGCGCGCCGACTCGACCGCCGGCGACCGGCGGAAGACGAGCACCGTCGTGATCAAGAGGATGACGATGCCGATCGACTCGGCGATGACGGTCTCGGGAACGAGCGTGAAGTCCCACGTCTCGGTGATGCCGAACAGCCCGACCGTGAGCGCCAGAAGCAGCGAGCCGAGTGTCGCGATGAGGAACAGCAGGCTCAGGACGGTCGCGACCTGGAGCAGGCGCCCCTTCAGGAAGACCATCCCGACGGCGAGGACCAGGGCGGCGATCGCGTTCAGGACGAAGAGCACGCCCAGGATGCCGCCGACGCCGTCGAACACGAGGTAGAGATGGATGCCGCCCGCCACGAGGAGGGCGATCGCGCTGAGGATGCGCATGACCCAGAGCACACGCCCGCCGCTTCCGTTCATGTCCGACCCTTCCTTCTGCGAGTGGTTCGCTTCGAGTGAATGTTGGCGGTTCAGGCCTCCTCTGTCGAGGCCTCCTCAGTGGACACGAGCCGGATGCCCGAGCGGTTCACCCGCGACAGGTGGGTGCGCACGAGCCACGTCACATCCCGTGCGAACGACTCGACGAGGAGGGCGAGCGCTGCGAGCGCGACGATCGCGGCGACGACCTCGGGGAGCAGGCGACTGGCGACGACCGTCAGGGCGATGCCGCAGATCGCGGTGACCGCCTTGCGCCAGAACCGCGGCGGCAGCGTCTCGCGCATCCACGGCAGCACGAGCCCGGCCGCGACGAACGCGTACCTCATGAGGCCGAAGGCGAGCACCCACCAGCCGACGATCGGCCCGCAGCACACGCTGAGCACGAGCAGCAGGAACGCGTCGACCTCCATGTCGAACTGCGCGCCGAGCTCGCTCTCGCTCGACGTGCGCCGGGCGACGTATCCGTCGATACCGTCGAGGGCGAGAGCGATCGCGGCGAGTGTCACCAGCAGCGGCGTCGAGACGGCAGCGGTGAAGGACGACACGACGATCGCCGTGATGAGCCCCACGAGGACTGACCGTGTCGCGGTCACGATGTTGGCCTGCCCGAACCGTGCCGCACCGCGTCTGCGCAGCCCGAGCGCGAGCAGAAGGTTCGACACGACGAGGTACGCGATTCCTGCGCCGAATCCCCATGGAGACAGGGGGCTGAGGGCCGACGCGGCGATCAAGGCGGCAAACCCTACCACCGCGAACCACCACGGCACCCACTGAACGTTTCCCATGTGCTCTCCGTGTAGATTTCATGGCGGTCACCATGGATACGACGAACGTACCCGCCGCGGTTCACGCGGATGCCACAGACGCGGCCATCGCATGGTGGATCGTGGCCCCGGGCGAGGGTGAACACCGCCCCGAGCCGCTGCCGCCCCGCGGCGACGGCGAGGCGCTCGTGCGCACGCTCTGGACGGGCATCAGCCGCGGAACCGAGAGCCTCGTGGCGCGGTGCGAAGTGCCCGAGAGCGAGCGCGACCGTATGAGGGCGCCCTTCCAATCCGGTGACTTCCCGTTCCCCGTCAAATACGGCTACCTCAATGTCGGCGTCGTCGAGGAGGGACCCGACGACCTCGTCGGCCGCACGGTCTTCTCGCTCTTCCCGCATCAGTCGCGCTTCGTCGTCCCGGCCGACGCCCTCACCGTCGTGCCCGACGATGTGCCTGCCCGCCGTGCCGTCCTCGCGGGCGCGGTCGAGACCGCCGTCAACATCCTGTGGGACGCGGAGCCGCACCTCGGCGATCGTGTCATCGTCGTGGGGGCGGGAATGATCGGATGCGCCGTGGCGGCACTCGCGGGCCGCATCCCCGGCGTCGAGGTGACGATCGTCGACGTCGACCCCGCGAAGGCCGACGTCGCCGCGTCTCTCGGCGTGGGGTTCGCCGACCCCGCCGACGAGCTGCCGCCCGCAGACATCGTCATCGAAGCAAGCGGCAACGGTGCGGGGCTTCAGCACGCACTCCGCGCGGCGGCCACCGACGGGCTCATCGTCGTCGCGAGCTGGTACGGCAGCCGCCCGATTCCGCTCGACCTCGGGGCCGACTTCCACTCGCGTCGGCTCACGATCCGCTCCAGCCAGGTCGGCGCCGTCGCCGCGAGCCGACGGTCGCGAAGGTCGACACACGACCGCCTGGCGCTCGCCCTGCGCCTGCTCGCGGATCCCGCGTTCGACACGCTTCTCGCCGACAGCTCGCCCTGGACCGACCTTCCACGCCTGACCGCCGACCTCGCCGAGGGCACCGCCGGTGCGCTGTGCCACACGATCGATTGGAGCGAGGCATGACCTTCAGCCTCACCGTCCGCGACCACATCATGATCGCGCACAGCCTGCGCGGAGAGGTGTTCGGCCCCGCGCAGCAGCTGCACGGCGCGACCTTCCTCGTCGACGCGACGTTCCGGTCGGCCGACGTCGACGAGAACGGCATCGTCGTCGACATCGGCCGCGCGAGCGAGGCTCTGCGCGACATCGTCGGCGAGCTGACGTACCGCAACCTCGACGAGGTGCCCGAGCTCGCCGGCGTGAACACGACCACCGAGCGCCTGTGCCAGATCATCGGCGACCGGCTCGCCGAGCACGCGCGGGGCGGCGGTCTCGGAGGGGCGCCCCTCAACGGAATCACCGTCACGCTGCACGAATCGCACACCGCGTGGGCGTCGTACGAGGTCGAGCTGCCGTGACCTCACCGCCCGTCGTCTGGTTCGTCGTCCCGAAGGGCATCGACGATCCGGCACGGGTGAGCGGCGGCAACGTGTACGACCGCGAAGTGCGCGACGGCCTCCGCGAGCGCGGTTGGACGGTCTCGATCGTCGAGTGCGCGGACGGGGCGGGCGTCGCATCCGCTCTCCGTTCCGCCTCCGACGGAACACTCGTGCTCATCGACGGGCTCGCGGCCGGGTGGGCGGCGCCCGAGGTCGAGGCGGCTGCGGGGCGGCTGCGGATCGCGGTGCTCGCGCATATGCTCGTCGCCGCGTTCCCCGACGCGACCGAGCCGGAGATCGAGGCCGAGAGACGGATGCTGCGCCACGCCCACCGCGTGATCGTGACGGGCCGCTGGACCGGCGAAGAGGTGGCCCGCCGCGGCCTCGCCGACGCGGATCGCATCACGGTGGCCCGACCCGGCGTACGTGGCGCCGACGCACCTGAGCCGGAGCACGATGCGGCCCTGCTGTGCGTCGGCGTCGTCGCACCGCACAAGGGCCAGGATCTGCTGCTCGACGCCCTCGACCGGGTGCCGACGAAGGACTGGAGGTGCACGATCGCAGGTTCGACCGACTCGTATCGCGGGTACGCCGAGCGCATCGCACAGCGAGCCGCGGCGTTCGACGGCCGGGTGCGCCTGCCCGGTGTGCTTGTCGGCGAGGCCCTCGCCGCCGCCTACCGCCGCAGCGCGCTTCTCGTGGCGCCGTCTCGCGTCGAGAGCGCCGGCATGGCGATCGCCGACGCCCGTGCCCGTGGCATCCCCGTCGTGGGCACCGCCGTCGGCGGCATCCCCGATACGGTCGTCGGCGGCGGCGCGATCCTCGTGCGTCCGGACGACCCCGACGCGCTCGCGCACGCGCTCACCTCGTGGATGACCGACCCCGTGCTCCGCGAGCGCCTGCGAGCGGAGGCGTGCCGCGCGCGCGAGCACCTGCCGACGTGGGACGACACCGTCGCCACCATCGCCGACGTCCTGGAGGCCGCATGACCTCGATCTCGGTCGCAGCCCCTGACTGGCTCGCCCAGCGGGCGGCTGCCGACGACCGGTCACGCTCGGCAGACCTCGCGCAGCACCTGGCACGGATGCTTCCGCCGGGCCCGCTCGTCGTGCACGACCTCGGCGCGGGCACGGGCGCGATGACCCGCTGGCTCGCGCCGCGCCTCGGCGGACCCCAGCGGTGGGTGCTTCGCGACGGCGACGAGGGCATCCTCAACCACGTCGACCTCTCTTCGACGACCGATACACACGGGGACCCCGTCGTCGCCGAACCGACGGTCGAGGATCTGACGTCTCTTCCGCTCGACGCTTTCCGCGGCGCGTCGGCGGTCACGGCATCCGCCCTGCTCGACGTCATCACCGCCGAAGAAGCCGCCAACGTCGTCGCCGCATGCGTCCACGCGCACACACCGGCCCTGTTCAGCCTCACCGTGACGGGCGGAGTCCGCATCGAGCCGCCCCTCCCGCGCACCAGTGGCATCGAGCGCGACCTCGTCGCCGCGTTCAACGACCACCAGCGACGCGAGACGGCCGGGCGCCGGATGCTCGGACCGCACGCCGTGCCGCTCGTCGCCGCTCTGTTCGAGGCGGCCGGCTGGAGCGTGCGGCGTGCGGCGACGCCCTGGCGGCTCGCGGCATCCGACGGCCCTCTCATCGCGCAGTGGCTGGACGGATGGCTGACCGCCGCCGTCGAGCAGCGGCCCGACCTCGCCCGACCTGCCGACGAGCTGCGGCGCGCCCGCCTCGCGCAGAACGCCGTCGGACGGCTGCGCGTGACGGTCTCGCACGAGGACCTTCTCGCCTGGCCACCGCAACCCCCTGGGACCGGGGGCGCGTACGGGGGAGGATAGCGACATGAGCGAGCGACCGTACGTCACCCTCAGCTGCGCGATGTCGATCGACGGATGCCTCGACAGCACCGCGCCGCAGCGGCTCGCCATGTCGAACGCCTCGGACCTCGACCGCGTCGACGAGGTCCGCTCGCAGAACGACGCCATCATGGTCGGCGCCTCGACCGTGCGGCGCGACAACCCGCGACTGCTCGTGCGCGACCCCGACCGTCGCGCGCGGCGGGTCGCGGAAGGCAAGCCGTGGTCGCCCGCCAAGATCACCGTGACCTCGACCGGCGACCTGCCGCCCGACGCGCACTTCTTCACGACGGGCGAGTCGCCGCGCATCGTCTACTGCCCGGACGGCCTGGTGGAGTCGCTGCGCGACGTGCTCGGCGACCGCGCGACGGTCGTGGGGGTCGGCGAGCAGGTCACGATGGCGGCCGTGCTCGACGACCTCGCGAGCGCGCAGGGCATCCGCAGCCTCATGGTCGAAGGCGGCGGCACCGTGCTGACGCAGTTCCTCGAGGAAGACCTCGCCGATGAGCTGCACCTCGTGATCGCGCCCTTCTTCGTCGGAGAGCCGCGCGCCCCGCGCGCCTTCGGTGCCGGCTCGTTCCCCTGGACCGCGTCGCGTCGCGCCCGTCTCGCGGGCAGCGCGCAGATCGGCGACGTCGTGCTGCTGCGATACGCGCTGTCGGATCGAGTCGGAATGCTCGACGGCGAGCGGTCGCTGCCCGAGGCCGGGTGGAGGCCCGTTCCCTACCGGATGCCATGATCCCGATCCCGCGAGCGGACACGGGCGCTCTCGGCACGCGGGGGCGTCTGGGGCTCGGGGTCGCGATCGCGGTGCTCGTCGTCGTGCCGCTCGTGCCGGGATTCGTCGAGCACGGCTCGGCGCTCGGACTCGTGCGCCTTCCGGTCGAGTCCCTCGTGGCGCTGCTCGTGCTCGCGCTCATCCCGTGGCGCGCGGGGCGGTGGGCCGTCGCAGCGGTCTTCGGGACGTTCGTGGTCACCGCGATCGCGCTCGCGGCGATCGACAGCGGCTACCGCGCGGCGGTCGGGGCGCGCTTCGTGCTGATCGACTGGCCGCAGCTCAGCGACGCGTACGGCGTGCTCGTCGACTCGATCGGCGAGTTCGCGGCATCCGCGGTCCTCACGGCGATCGTCGTCATTCTCGTCGGCACCGGCGCGGCTCTCGCGTGGGCGGCGATGAGGACGGATGCGGCGCTCCGCCGCCGCCCGCGCCGAGGACGCGGCGCGCTCGCGGCGGTGACCGCGGCGTGGATCGTCGCGGCGCTCGTGGCGGTGCCGGTCGGCGGTGCGGGGCAGGTGGCGGCCGCGGCATCCGCTGATTCGATCGGATCCGCTGCCGCACGCACCGAGGCGACCCTGCGCGCCCAGGCGGACCTCGCGCGACGGATCTCAGACGACGACTTCGCGGATGTCCCGTCATCACGCCTGCTGACCGCGCTGCGTGGGAAGGACGTCCTCCTCGTGTTCGTCGAGAGCTACGGCAAGGCGGCACTGCACGGCACCCCGGTCTCGCGCGGCGTCGTCGAGGTGCTTCGCGAGGGCGAGTCCGCACTCGCCGACGACGGATATGAGATGCGCAGCGCGTGGCTGACGTCGCCCACCTTCGGCGGTGTGAGCTGGCTCGCGCACGCGACGCTGCAGAGCGGGCTGTGGGTCGACACGCAGGCCGACTACGCCGAGGTGCTGGGAAGCGACCGGCTCACCCTGAGCGGAGCGTTCCAGCAGGCGGGGTGGCGGACGGTCGGCGTGGTGCCGTCGAACATCCGCGCGTGGGACGAGGGTCGGGAGTTCTACGGGTTCGACGCGCTCTACGACACGAGGAACCTCGGCTACCGCGGCCCGAAGTTCGGGTACGCGCGAGTGCCCGACCAGTACACGCTCAAACGGTTCGCCGACCGCGAGCTGGCGGGGGAGCATCCGCCCGTCATGGCCGAGGTCGATCTCGTGTCGTCGCACTCGCCGTGGGCCCCGCTGCCGTCGCTCGTCGAGTGGGGCGAGCTCGAGCGCGACGCGATCTTCGACAGGCAGATAGGCGCGAGCAGAAACGCGGCGGAGGTGTGGGAGAGCCCGGCGACCGTGCGGCGGTTCTATGCAGATTCGATCGAGTACTCCCTCGGGTCGCTGTTCTCGTTCTTCGAGCACGTCGACGATCCCGACCTCGTGGTCATCGTGCTCGGCGACCACCAGCCGAACGCGATCGTGAGCGGTGAGGACGCCGACCACGACGTGCCGGTACACGTGATCGCGAAGGACCCCGCGGTGCTCGAGGCGATCGCCGCGTGGGGATGGGACGCAGGCCTGCATCCGGATGCCACGGCGCCCGTCTGGCGCATGGACGAGTTCCGCGACCGCTTCTTCGACGCGTTCAGCGCTGCAGGGCCTCGCTGAGCCAGCGCGCGTACGCATCCCACGGCGACGCCGCCGCCGAGATCGTGCGCACGTGCTCGAGCAGCTCCGCATCGGCCCGAAACCACTCGCCGCCTTCCCGCAGGTGCGCGAAGCGGCGGTGGCGCTCCTGCTCGACGGCGCGTCCGCCGCGCTCGAACGCGAGCAGCTCGTCGTGCCAGATCGCTCCGAGCCGACGGCGCGGCTGCGACGACGTGCCGATCTTGATGCGGTCGGCGTACCGGATGAAGTAGACGACGTCGATGCGGGGGAGCGGCAGATCGGGATCGGGCACATCGCCCACGCGCCAGCCGCACACCGCGCACGACCAGCGCCCGGCGCGGCGCTCGCCGCGCGTCGCGCCGCACAGCACGCACGGGCCCGGCATCTCTCGGCGCATCGCCATGCCCGAAGAGTACGACCGACCTCCGACGCGGGCGCGATACGGTCTCGGAGGGCAAACCACGAGGGAGACGACCGTGACCGCAGCCGGCGCCAACTGGGCGGGCAACCTCACCTACAGCGCGCGCGAGCTCGTCGCGCCGGCGACGATCGACGAGCTGCGGCGGGTCGTGGCATCCGCCCCTCGGGTCAAGGCGCTCGGCTCGAGACACTCGTTCAACCGCATCGCCGACACCGACGGCGTCCTCGTCTCGACGGCTGCGCTCGGCGGCGAGCCCGAGCTGGACTCCGAGCACGCCCTCGTGCGCGCCCCCGCGGGCATGCGCTACGGCGAGCTCGCGCGGTGGCTCCAGGAGCGAGGGTGGGCGCTCGAGAACCTCGCGTCGCTGCCGCACATCTCGCTCGCGGGAGCCGTCAGCACGGGCACGCACGGATCGGGCGACCGCAACGCGTCGCTCGCCGAGGCGGTCGAGGCCGTGGAGTTCGTCGGCTCCGACGGCGACGTGCATCGCCTCGCGCGGGACGATGCCGACTTCGGCGGCGCGGTGGTCGCGCTCGGTGCGCTCGGCGTCTCGACGGCGCTCGAGCTTCGCGTCGAGCCGACGTTCGACGTCGCGCAGACGGTGTATCCGGATGCCGCGCTCGACCGCGTGCTCGAACGATACGACGCCGTCACCGCGGCTGCCTACAGCGTGTCGCTGTTCACGACGTGGCAGGACCCCGACCGCGTCGACCAGATCTGGGTGAAGGACCGCCCCGGCCGGCCCGGCCCCGGACTGCCGGATGAGCTGGGCGTCTCACCGGCGGGGAAGCCGCTGCATCCGCTCCCCGGTGTGAGCGCAGAGCCGTGCACGACGCAAGGCGGCGTGCCCGGCCCGTGGCTCGCGCGTCTGCCGCATTTCCGGCTCGAGTTCACCCCGTCGGCGGGCGACGAGCTGCAGTCGGAGTACCTCGTGCCGCGCACCGTGGGCGTCGCGGCGATCGAGGTGCTGCGCGGGCTCGCGGCGCGCATCGCGCCGCTCCTGCAAGTGTGCGAGCTGCGCACGGTGGCGGCCGACACGCAATGGCTCGCGCCGTCGAGCGGTCGCGACAGTGTCGCCCTGCACTTCACGTGGAAGCCGCTGCAACACGAGGTGGAGGCATTCCTGCCCGAGCTCGAGTCGGCCCTCGCCCCCTTCGACGCGCGACCGCACTGGGGCAAGCTCTTCGACACGACCGCGGCCTCGCGCCTGCCCGGCCTCTACCCGGAGTGGGCGCGCTTCGCGGGCCTGCGTGACCGTCTCGACCCGCGCCGGGTCTTCGTCAACGGCTTCCTCGAGGCGATCGGACTCTAGCGGCAGGGGAGATCAGAGCTTGACGGATGCGTCGAGCAGCAACCGCACCGCCGCGGTCACGGTCTGCGACAGGATGTGCTCGGGGTCGCCGTTCAGCCGCAGCGCACGGTGGCCGTGCGACCCGTCCATGGCCCACCCGATGTAGACGGTCCCGGGCGGATGACCGTCCTGGGGGTCGGGTCCGCCCACGCCCGTCGTCGAGACGGCGACGTCGGCCTTCATCGCCCGCAGCACTCCGACCGCGAGCTGCTCCGCGCATTCACCCGACACGGGGTCGAGGCCGGGCTCGACGCCCAGCAGCCCCTCCTTGACGCTCGACTGGTACGCGACGACCCCGCCGGCGAACCAGTCCTCGGCTTCGGGCCCCGCACCGATCGCGCTCGCGACGAGCCCGCTCGTCAACGACTCCGCGACCGCGACCCGCACGCCGCCGGCCAGCGCGATGTCCGCCAGCAGCACGACCCAATCGATGCCCCCCTGGTCGGACTCGGTCACATTCGTCCCCGCATTCGCGCCCACGTCAGAGTCCTCCACCGTCGAAACGATACGCCGCCGTCGCGATCCGCCCTGGGGGTTGACAAACGGCCCGCGGCACGGGCGGGCCCCCGTGTGCGGGGAAGGTCGACAGCCCGGCGCATCCGTGTCAAGCGCCTGGGAGACATCGGGCACGACGCGTACCGTGGCGCACATTCGTCACGAAGGAGACAGTCATGACCGATTCCCCGGGCGCGGACCCGCGCCACTCCCAGCCCGACGACGGGTTCGCCCCGCAGGAGCAGGAGCAGCCGGGCACGACCGACCAGACGCGGCCCACTCCCGACCACGGCGAGGAGTCGTACCGCGGATCCGACAGGCTGCGCGGTCGCCGTGCGCTCATCACGGGCGGCGACTCGGGCATCGGCCGCGCCGTCGCGATCGCGTTCGCGCGCGAGGGCGCCGACGTCGCGATCGTCCACATGCCCGAAGAGCGGGAGGACGCCGACGAGACGGTCGGCTGGATCGAGAAGGCCGGATGCCGCGGCCGCAGCTTCGCGGGCGACATCCGCGACGAGGGGTTCGCGACCGGCATCGTCGACCGCACCGTCGCGGAGCTCGGGGGCCTCGACGTCGTCGTGCTCAACGCCGCCTACCAGAAGGATCGCGAGTCGCTCGGCGACCTCACGACCGAGGAGTTCGACCGGGTCTTCCGCACGAACCTCTACGGCATGCTGTGGACCGCTCGTGCCGCAGTCCCGCACCTCGAGCCGGGCTCGTCGATCATCGTCACGGCGTCCATCCAGGCGTTCGACCCGTCGCCGCACCTGATCGACTACGCGATGACGAAGGCCGCACAGGTCGCCTTCGTGAAGGCGCTCGCCGAGCAGCTCGGCGAGAAGGGCATCCGTGTCAACGCCGTGGCGCCCGGTCCGATCTGGACGCCGCTCATCCCCGCGACCGGCGGCGACCCCGAGTGGATCGAGGAGTTCGGCCAGGACACGCCCCTCGGCCGTGCGGGGCAGCCCGCCGAGCTCGCCGGCGCGTACGTCTATCTCGCGTCGGACGCCGCCACCTACACGTCGGGCGCCGTGCTGCCGGTGACAGGCGGCAAGGGGCTGTGAGACGACCCGGGCGCTGAACGGGCCGAAGGCGAGACGGAAGCGCCCGCGGAGCATCCGGCGGATGCTCCGGTGTCAGGCCACGGAGTAGGGTTGCCGTCATGGCGACGACCCCACCAGGCTGGTACGACGACGGACACGGCGCGCTGCGCTGGTGGGACGGCACGCGCTGGACGGAGCATGCGCAGCCGCTTCCGGCACCGGATGCCGCGCCCGCGGCATCCGCGTCGACCGAAGTGGCCGCACCGATCGGCGACAAGCCGGTCGTCGAAGAGGTCGAGGTCGTCGAGTCCCTCGAGCAGCTCGAGGCGGCGACGGCGGCGGCGCCCGCGCAGGAGCAGCCCGCGGTGCCCGTCGGGTATCCGCCCGTGCCGCCGCCCCCGCCGGGCGCGCAGGGCGCCGCTCCCGTGACGTATCCCGTCACCGGCGGACCGGGCTACCCGCAGTCCACGTACCCCGGCGGCTACGTCGGCGCGCCGGGACAGACCGGAGGCTTCATCGCGGCGACGGAGCCGAAGAAGTCGAAGACGTGGATCGTCTGGCTCGTGATCGGCATCGTCCTGCTCCTGCTCGTCGCCGCGGCTGCCGTGATCATCCCGCTCACGCTCATGATCAGCAGCTCGTCCGGCGTCGGCCCGTCCGGCGAGGATGAGACCGCCGCCGTCGCGACGGTGGAGCTGTACGACGACGCGTGGTCGGCGAGCGACTGCGACATGTTCGTCGCCGCGACGACCGAGTCGTTCCGCGAGAACATCGGGCTTGCGACGTGCGAGGACTTCGAGCTCGCATCAGCCGACTTCGGCTCATCCGTGCAGGGCTACGAGATCACCGTGACGGACATCGCACACGAGGACGGCTCGATCATCGTCTCGACGACCGAGCACTACGAGAGCCTCCTCGATGAGACCGGCGAGCCGGCCGATGTGCCGATCCCGCTCGAGGACCACTACGTCTACACGCTCGTCGAGAGCGGCTCGGATTGGCTGATCGACGGAGCCAGGACCGAGGAGTGACCGCCGCGGAGGGCACCCACCCGCGCAGGTCGGTGGGCTTCTTCGCCGCGTGCATCGGCACGGGCCTCGCGGCAGGGCTCCTGTCGGGTCTGTTCGGCGTCGGCGGTGGGACGGTCATCGTGCCGCTGCTCGTGCTGTTCCTGCACTTCGACCAGCGTCTGGCCGCCGGCACGTCGCTCGCCGCGATCGTCCCGACGGCGGCCGTAGGCGTCATCTCGTACGCCGTGCACGGGGCGGTGGCGTGGATCCCGGCGATCATCCTCGCCGCAGGAGCGGTGATCGGCGCGCAGATCGGCACGTGGCTGCTCCACCGGCTTTCGCAGGTCGTGCTGCGTTGGGGCTTCGTCGCCTTCCTCGCCGTCGTGATCGTGAGTCTCTTCGTCGTGATCCCGTCGCGCGACGCGCAGCTCGAGCTCACCTTGTGGACGGGACTCGGCCTCGCGGCCCTCGGCGTCGTCACGGGTGTGCTCTCGGGGCTGTTGGGCGTGGGCGGCGGCGTGATCGTCGTGCCCGCGCTGCTGCTGCTGTTCGGCACGAGCGACCTCGTTGCGAAGGGCACGTCGCTGCTCATGATGATCCCCACCGCGATCTCGGGCACGGTCGGCAACCTGCGGCGCAGGAACGTCGACATCGTCGCGGCGCTGTGCGTGGGTGTGGCCGCGTGCACGACGACGGCGCTCGGCGCGTGGATCGCGACGCTCATCGACCCGTTCGTCGGGAACATCCTGTTCGCCGCGTTCCTCGTGGTGGTCGCGGTGCAGATGGCGCTCAAGGCGATCCGCGTGCAGCGGCAGCTGCGCGGCCGGAACGGCTGAGGCATCCGCATCGGCCCGAGGCCCCCAGGTGCGGCTCAGTAGGATGTCATGGTGCCAGTGAACCCCGAGCTCGTCGGGCGCGTCTTCCCTCCGACCGCGCCCTACCTCGTCGGCCGCGAGAAGGTGCGTGAGTTCGCGCGCGCCGTGTTCGCCGATGATCCGCAGCACACCGACCCGAGCGCGGCGAGGGCTCTCGGCTATCCCGACGTCGTCGCACCGCCGACCTTCGCGATGGTCATCCAGGACCAGACCCTCCAGCAGCTGCTCGCGGAGCCCGACTCGGGCATCGAGCTGTCGCGCGTGCTGCACGCCGAGCAGCGCTTCCGCTACTCCCGCCCGATCGTGGCGGGCGACGAGCTGACCGCGACGCTGTCGGTCACCGGCATCCGCTCGGTCGGCGGCAACGCGATGGTCACGAGCGAAGCAGAGATCACGGATGCCGCGGGCGGTCACGTCGTCACCGCCACCTCTGTGCTGCTGGTCGGAGGTGACGAATGAGCGAGCTGATCGTCGGCGACGTCGTCGCCCAGCGCGACGTGCACCTCACGCGCGAATCGCTCGTGCGGTACGCCGGGGCGTCCGGCGACTTCAACCCCATCCACTACCGCGACGACATCGCCGCCGAGGTCGGCCTGCCGGGCGTCCTCGCGCACGGCATGCTCACGATGGGCCTCGCGGTTGAGACGATCGTGCCGTGGCTGGGCGACTCCGGCCGCATCCTCGAGTACGGCGTGCGCTTCACACGTCCGGTCGTCGTCGACCCCGAAGAGGGCGCGACGCTCACGGTCGTCGCCAAGGTCGGTGCGATCGCGGACGACGCCGTGCGAATCGACCTCACCGTGACGCACGGCGAGGTTACCGTGCTCGGCAAGGCCCACGTGCGCGTGCGCCCGCTCGCCGCGTAGCCCATGCCCGACGTCACTCCCATCCCGCTCGCGCAGCTGACCACGCTGCGCACCGGCGGCACGCCCACGCGGATGATCGACGCCCGCACGAAGGGCGAGCTCGTCGCGGCGCTGCACGAGGCGTGGACCGAAGACAGCGCGTGGCTCGTCCTGGGCGGCGGGTCCAACCTGTTCATGGGCGACGGGCCGTTCGAGGGCACGGTCGTACGCGTGCTGACCCAGGGCATCGAGCGGATGCCGTCACCGCGGCCCGGCTTCGCGAGGCTCACGGTGCAGGCGGGCCACGACTGGGACGACCTCGTGGCGTACGCCGTGCGCGAGGGGCTCGCCGGCATAGAGGCGATGTCGGGGATCCCCGGCACGGTCGGCGCCGCGCCCGTGCAGAACATCGGCGCGTACGGGCAGGAGATCGTGCAGACGCTCGTCGAGGTCGAGCTGCTCGACGAGGGCGCCGCCGAGCCCGTCGTCGTCCCGGCATCCGAGCTCGGACTCGGCTTCCGCACGTCGGTGCTGAAGCACCACTACGGATCCGCGCCCGCGCGCACCGCCGTCATCCTGTCGGTGACGCTCGAGCTCGAGGAGATCGGCCACGCGGAGCGCCCGATCGAGGGGGAGCAGCTGCGCTCCGCGCTGGGCCTCGACGAAGGCACCGGGGCATCCCTCGCGTGGGTCCGCGGCCACGTGCTCGAGACGCGCCGGCGCAAGGGGATGGTGCTCGACCCGAACGACCCCGACACCTACAGCGCGGGCTCGTTCTTCCAGAACGCGATCGTGTCCGCGTCCTTCGCGCGGACCCTCCCGCCCGAATGCCCGCGCTGGCCGCTCGAGCCCGATCCCGACAAGTTCCTCGTGATCCCGCTCGACTCGTTCGACGGGTACGTGCCGCCACCGGCGGTGCACGATCCCGCCGTCAAGGTCAGTGCCGCGTGGCTCATCGAGCACTCCGGCATCCGCAAAGGCTTCAAGCTGCCCCGCTCGCGCGCCGCGATCTCGACGAAGCACGCGCTCGCCCTCACCAATCGCGGTCAGGGCACGGCGGCCGAGCTCGCCGAGCTCGCGCGCTTCATCCAGGGGCGCGTGCATTCGGAGTTCGGCCTCATCCTGCAGCCTGAGCCCGTGCTCGTGGGCGTGGAGTTGTAGGCAACGGCCTGCGGCGCGTGGCATCCTGACGGTACCGGCGGCGCGGGGGCGCCCGTGGGAGGGGCGGAATGGCGAAGGCGACCACATTCTTCGCCGGTCTTCGCGATGCGACGGCAGATCTGCTGACGTCGGGTATCAGCGTCGACCTGCTCGGCCAGCCCGGCTCGGGGCGCAGCACGCTCGTGACGTCGGTGAGCTCGGCGCTGGTCGAGTTCGGCTGGGATGTGGTGCAGGTGCGCGGGGTGGCCGCACTCGCCGACCGGCCGCTCGAGGCTCTCGCGCTCGCGGAACTGGTTCGACGCCCGGCCCAGCGACCGGAGTCCCCCGTCTCGGCGACGGTGGAGCGCCTGCGTTCCGCGCTGGCGGGGGGCCGAACGGTGCTCGTGGTCGACGACGCCGACGACCTCGACGTCACCTCCGCGGGGGCGATCGCGGCCGCACACGGTCAGCAGCCGTTCCCGGTGCTCACGACGTCGCGCCCGCGGCCCGCATACCGGCAGGCGCCGGTGACCCTGCGCTCCTCGATCCGACCCGGAGTCGTGATCGACATCCCGCCGCTCGACTTCGTCGAGGTCCTCGCGATCCTCGCCGACATCCTGCCCGGAGAGATCGAGCCCGACACGGTGGCGCGCATCGATGCCCTCTCCGGCGGTCTGCCGAACCTGATCGTCTCCGTGGCGACCGCCGCGCGCCACACCGGTCGCATCCAGCTGGTCGACGGCGTGTGGGTCGCCGGTGCGGACCTGTGGACCCCGGGACTCACCCGAGTCGTGCAGACGCTCATCGCCGATCTCGGAGAACCCGCGCTCGAAGCGCTGCAGATGCTCGCGCTGGCCGGGACGGTCTCGGTGTCGATCGCCGCGGAGCTGGTGGGCTGGGAGGCGCTGGAAGAACTCGACGCATGCGGCCTGCTCCGGTTCGTCCCGCGCGGGGACGACGTCGTGCTCGGGATCTACCCGCCTCTCGTCGAGGAACGCTATCGGCGTCCGCCGCTCGGCGCACGCAGCTTGCACTTCAACGCCCGGATGGCCGCCCTCCTCGACCCGTCCGAGGCCTCGAAGCCCGGTGCGACGACCCTCCTGCCGCCCGCGGTGACCGCCCCCTGGTTCAGGCCCGGCGACGCCGCACCGGACGAACCGCGGTTCGAGCGCAGGCATCGCGACCCGGAGGTCGCCGAGCAGTCCGACACGGTGCACGTCCGTCTCATGCGCGAGCACTGGCACAGGCAGCTTCTGCTGCGGCGACGCGAGTGGGAGCGCAACCCCGCGCCTGGGACGGCGGCTGCGTACCTCCGCGCGCTCCTGGTGAGCAACGCCGAGGTCGAGACGATGCTGACGGTGGTGGCGCAGACCCGTCCCACGGGCGATCAGGCGCAGATGGCCGACCTGTACCGCTGGCACGCGCTCGTTCTCGCGCACGCCGCCGGCGACCTCGCCGAAGCCCGCGCACTGCTGGAGCGCGCGGCCGGCGAGGTCGGTCCGTGGGCCGAGGTGCTGCACGCGGTCGAGGACTACCTCACCCTCACGCTCGACCGGCTTCCGGAACCGCGGGCGATCGATGGCGGGCGCACGGATACCCGCCAGTTCTCTGCGGCCGTGTCCGCCGCGAGGCACGTCGCCGCGGGCGAGGTGCCGGAAGCGCGCGCCGCGCTCGCGGGCGGAGAGTGGACCGATCCGGACATGATGCGAACGCGCGACGTGGTCCGGGGCATGCTGCACCTGACGGCCGGAGAGGTGGAGGAGGCGCTCGCGTGGAGCCGTCGGCGCATGGAAGAGGCCCGCGACGCGCTCGACCCGGAAGGGGTCTACGGGCACGCGTACGTGGCGGCGAGCGCGCTCATCTTCGGCGGTCGGATGAACGAGCTGCGAGTCATGCTGGGGAACGTGCTGTCGACCGGACTGACGTCGTCGGTGCAACGGCACTATGCGGACTCGCTGCTCGGGCTCGCGGCCGTCCTCGCCGCTCGAGATGGCCTGACCGTTCCCGACGCGTCGTATTACCGATACCTCCGGTCGGCAGCGAGTTCCAGCACGCTGCCGCTGCCGGCCTGGGCGATGACTCGCGCGGACCTGGCTCTCGCGGATGACCACGCCGAGGCGGCGGACCACCTGTGGGAGGCGGTCCTGGGCTATCTCGACCGGGGACTGCTCGTCTCCGCGGTTCTGCTCGGCGGTGTCGCACTGGACCTGAGTCCGGACCCGGACCGTGTCTCGCTGCTGCGTCGAGCGGTCGGCCCACGACCCGCCGGGATTCTGGACGCCGTCGTCACCGTGGCCGAGGCGGCCGTCGACCCCGACCCGGTCGCGGGAGCACGATTCGGCGAGCGCCTGATCGACTCCGGTCTCGTCTCGCTGGGCGTGAGGGCAGCAGGGCACTCGATCCGCCGACTCCGCGCATCGGATGCAGGTCCCGACTCCCGCGCGGTCTCGGATGCGATGGTGCGGCAGCTTCACGCCAAGGGCGTCGACCCCGATCCGCTGCTCGGCGCCCTCGCACCCACGCGGCAGCTGTCGCCGCGCGAGCAGCAGGTGGGAAGCCTCGTAGCCCACGGCATGTCGAACACGGAGATCGCGCGCACCCTCGGCATCACTCCGAAGACGGTGGAGAACCACCTCAACAGGATCCTCCGCAAGCTGGGTGCCACGGATCGCTCCGAGGTGGCGCGGGTGTTCCGCGGCTGATGCGCAAGCCGTCATCCGCCCGATCCTCGGAAACGCCGATCAGGGGCCGGACCCGAAGGTCCGACCCCTGACGAGCGGTCATGGTGCGACGACCGCACTCGGCGTCAGCCGACGTCGGCGAACCGGCGCACCGCCACGAGTCCCGCACCGAGGGCCACGAGCAGGCCGGCTCCGAGGAGGAGGTCCATCTGTCCGTCGGCACCGGTCACGGCGAGCGTCTGCGTCTCGGTCGCGGGAGTCTGCTCCACGGGGACCTGCTCCGCGGGGACCGGGTCGATCGTCACGTAGCGGCCGTAGCGGTACTCCACGTGGGTGAGCTCCTCGACCGGATCCACCGTGTAGGCGAAGCGGAATTCGGTGTGCCCCTGCTCCGGAACCGCCGGGCGGTAGTCGGGGTTGGGCACCTCGATCATCGGCTCACCCTGAGCCGGCACCGTCTCTGTGCGGTTGACCGCCTCGAGGTAGAACCAGTCGCAGTTCCCCGAGTTGCCGTTGCTGCGGTAGTAGGCGCCCTCGACGCCCACGCCGTGCGGGTCGCCCTCGGTGTTCGCCTGCCAGTCCGCGCCGGGCCAGGCCGGCTCTTCATCCGCGGTCAGCGGGGCGCCGGTCCAGCTGTACCGCTGCCAGTGGTCGAACACCTCGACCGTGTGCTCGGGCACGTACTCGGGGTTCTCGATCCACATGGTCGGCTCGCCCTGCTCGGGCTGCGCCGGCACGTCCACGACGTAGCGGTCCGCGATCCGGGTCCAGCTGCGGCCGTCCTCCGGTGCCTCCGTGACCCAACCGGTCTCCTCATATTCGCCCGGCACTCCCGGGCGGTCGATCACGGTACGGGTCTCGATGACTTCCCAGCCGTCACCGGCAGGTGCGGCGGTGAGCCACGACGTCTCTTCGTAGCGGGTCGTCGCTTCCGCGGCGACGGGCGCGTCGGCGGGCATCGGGGGCTCTGCGGCGGATGCCGGGGCGGCTGCTCCGACCGTCAGGACTCCCATCAGCAGGAGGGCCACTCCGGCCGCCGGCATCATCGTCTTGCGCATTTCTCTTCCCCCTTTTCGGATCTGTTGCGTTGACTTCACGATCCGCCGGTTCAGCGGGGCCCCACGTCGCGGGTGGTCTGTCTGGGGGTGGACAGTCGCGAATTGGGTGCATCCCCGGTTCGCGGAGCGCCCCGTAGGGGAGGGGGACGGGTCACGGCGCGTCGGCTCGAACCGCGCGCTTCAGGTGCGCTTCAGGCGCGATCCGCCACGATGGAGGCATGCGCGTGCTGGTCGTCGACGACGAGGTCCGCCTCGCCGACGGGATCAGGCGCGGCCTGGAGGCGGAGGGCTTCGCCGTCGATGTCGCCCACAACGGCGTCGAGGGGCTCTGGTACGCGCGCGAGAACGAATACGCGGCGATCATGCTCGACATCATGCTCCCCGGCATGAGCGGCTACGCCGTGTGCCGCACGCTCCGCGACGAGGAGAACTGGACGCCCGTGCTCATGCTCACCGCGAAGGACGGCGAGTGGGACGAGGTCGAGGGCCTCGACACCGGGGCCGACGACTATCTCACCAAGCCGTTCTCGTTCGCGGTGCTGCTCGCACGCCTGCGCGCACTCGTGCGACGCGGTGCCACGGCGCGACCGGCGACGCTCTCCGCCGGCGACCTCGTGCTCGACCCGGCGCGCAGGACCGTCACGCGCGCCGGTGCCTCGGTCGACCTCACGACCCGCGAGTTCGCGGTGCTCGAGTTCCTGCTGCGCCGCGCGGGCGAGGTCGTCTCGAAGTCGCAGATCCTCGCGGGCGTGTGGGACTTCGCGTTCGACGGCGATCCGAACATCGTGGAGGTCTACATCGGGCACCTCCGTGCGAAGGTCGACCGCCCGTTCGGACGCACGTCGATCCGCACCGTGCGGGGCGCGGGCTACGTGATCGGCGACGACGGTGGCTGAGGCGGAGAACGCGCCGAAGCGGATGCGCCGGCGCGCCGGCATCCGCACCCGCATCACGGCGGTCAGCGTGGGCGCGGTCGCCCTCGCGCTCGTCATCGGGGCGATCGGCTTCTGGCTGACCCTGCGGTCATCGCTCTACGGGCAGCTCGACCTCGCCACGCGTCAGGACGCGGCCGCGTTCGCCGCACAGGCGGACGACGTCGGCCCCGAAGCGGTGCCGGAGGTCGACGACGACCGATTCTGGCAGCTCATCGACCGCGACAGCGGCTCGATCGTCGCGGCGAGCGACCTCCTCGAAGACCTGAGCCCGATCGCCGATCGCGAGGGGAACGTCCCGCCGTTCGTCTCCCTCGGCGACGACGGGGTGTTCGCGGTGGCGGCCGAGCGTGAGAGCGGCGACGTCATCGTCGTCGCCGGCCGCTCGACGACGACGATCGAGGAGACGCTGGGCTCGGTCGCGACCCTCCTGACGATCGCGGTGCCGCTCATCGCGCTCATCGTCGGCATCACGACGTGGGTCGCTGTCGGCCGCGCGCTCGCACCGGTCGAGCGCATGCGCCGCCAGGTCGACGCCGTCACGGCGAGCGACCTGTCGCAGCGCGTCGAGGATCCCCGCACAGGCGACGAGCTGGGCAGGCTCGCGCACACGCTCAACGACATGCTCGCGCGACTCGAGGACTCCCAGCGCGCGCAGCGACGATTCATCTCGGATGCGTCGCACGAGCTCAAGTCGCCCCTCGCCGTGCTGCGCCAGTACGCCGAGGTCGCCGCCGCGCACCCCGATCGCGTGACCGCGAGCGAGCTCACCGAGACCGTCCTCGACGAGGGACAGCGCCTCGAACGGCTGGTGCAGGGCATGCTCGTGCTCGCGCGCGCCGACGAGCACGCCCTGACGATCACGGCGGTCGACGTCGACCTCGACGACGTGCTCTACGCGGAGGCGCAGCGTGTGCGGGCGCTGGGGAAGGTCGACACGGATGCCTCGGCCGTCCGCCCAGTGCGCGTGCACGCCGACGCCGGCCTCGTGCGCCAGGCCGTGCGCAACCTCGTCGACAACGCCGCGCGGCATGCGTCCGCGCGCGTGGTGCTCGCCTCGGAGGTCGCCGACGGCATGGCCGTCGTCACGGTGGACGACGACGGTCCCGGCGTGCCCGCCGATCAGCGCGCGCACGTCTTCGAGCGGTTCGTGCGGCTCGACGACGCCCGCTCGCGCGATGCGGGCGGAAGCGGGCTCGGCCTCGCGATCGTGCGCGAGATCGCCGTGCGCCACGGCGGCGGGGCCCGCATCGTCGAGTCTCCGTTCGGCGGTGCGAGGGCCGAGCTGCGCCTGCCGCTCGCACCCGCGGACTGACCGCGATCCCCGTTTCAGGACGCTTCAGGCTGGCTTCAGCATCGCCGCGAGATCGTGGAGACCTCGACAGAGGAGGACACCATGAACAAGCGCACGATCGGATTCACCGCGGCGGCCATCGCGGGGGCCGCGGTCCTGACCGGCGGCGCGGCCATCGCCTTCGCGGCCGGTTCGGCGCCGACCCCCGCCACGAGCCTCGCGGGCACGTCGACCCCCGCCTCCGACTCGCCCTCGCCGTCCCCCTCGGCGAGCTTCGACCACGACCACGACCGCGTCGCGGCCGCCGACATCGACCGCGCGATCCAGGCCGCGCTCGACGCGGCGGGACCCGGCACGGTGATCGAAGCCGAAATCGACGACGACGCGACCCACGCGTACGAGATCGACATCCTGCTCGACGCGGGCGGCGTGGCCGAGGTCAAGCTCGACGCGGCGTTCCAGGTGGTCTCGGTGACTCCGGACGACCGCGGCGGCGACCGCGACCGTCGCGACCGGCGTGGTCGCGACGACGACTTCGACGACCGGGATGACGACGACGAGCTGCTCACGGACGCGGCGCGCGTGCACGCGGCATCCGCTGCCGCCCTCGCCTACGTCGGGGCGGGCCGCGTCGTGAGCGTGGAGCTCAGCGATGACGCCGACCACGTCTATGAGGTCGAGATCGAGTTCGACGGCGGCGACGACGTCGACGTCGATCTCGACGCGTCGTTCACCGTCATCCGCGCAGACTGACCCCAGGGCTCGCGCCCCCAGCCGCGGCCCGTGCCCCACGGAGCCACAGCGACGGAACCGTCAGGCCGGGCAGTTCGGGCAGGAAGTTCAGGCGCATGCGGCGCGGGCCGTACGACGTGATCTGCCAGTCGTCCAGCGCGCGCTCACGGTGGCGCCGCTTGGCGTCGGCCTCGGTCTGGACGAGCTGCATGATCTCGTCGAACCCGGGCGTGCGGTCGCCGGCGGCGAGTGCCCGGATCATCGAGCTGCGCAGGGTCTTCGGCGAGGCCGCCAGCCATGCGGCGGTCCAGCGCAGCAGCAGCGTCGATTGCAGGAACAGCCATGTCGTGAACTGCCACGGGCGCACGTCGTCGATGCCACCCGGCGCGGCGACGACCAGCCGGCGCACGCGATCCGGGTGGTGGAGGGCGAACCCGAGAGCCACGCCGCCGCCCATCGAGAGGCCGACGAGGTCCGCCTGCTCCCCTCCGACGTGGTCGAGCAGATCGACGAGCACGTCTTCCAGCCGGGGCTGATCCACGATGCCCGTCCAGGGGCGCGACCCGCCGTGGCGGGGGAGGTCGATCGCGATCACGTCGCGGTCGGACGAGAGTCTGGGCATGACGTCGCGCCACAGCAGGGGAGCCGTGTCGTACATCGCCCCGTGCAGGAGGATCACGGGGGTGCCGGTCGCGGTCCCCGCGCGGTACACACGAACGGGGCCGCCGCCCAGCGTGACGTCGTCGTATGCGTCGAAGACGCTCATGTCCGTCCCCCTCCGGGTCGTGCGCGTTCGTTCTCGAGCTCCGCGATCTGCCGGTCGAGAGCGTCGATGAGGCGCAGGTGGGCGTCGCGGATGCTCCGCTCCGCCGTCGCGGCGTGGGGGCGGGTCTCCCAGCCGGCGGCGATCATGTCGCTGAACGTGTCGACCGTCGCCCGCAGGCGCTCGGGGGAGAGGGACCCGATCGCGGCGGCCGCGTTGACCAGGCCGATGGCGAAGACGCCCAGCACTCCGGCGGCTTCCGCCGGATCGACGTCCTGACGGACGAGTCCGGCGTCGCGCAGCTCGGTCAGGTGGTTGACGAGCCAGTCCATCCGCTGCGCGTACCGGGCGGGGCCCTTGTCGCGCACGTAGGCTCCGAGCACCTCTGAGTCGGAGAGGTGGAACGCGAGCATGAGCTCATCGGCGAGCAGCGCCTCGAGCGAGTACCGGTACAGCGTCGACAGCGCCACCGGGGCAGCGGAGTGTCAGGCGAAGAGGTCCTGGAGGCGGCGGACGCCTTCGAGCAGCGCATCGTCGCCGAGCGCGTACGACATCCGCACGTATCCCGAGGGCCCGAAGGCCTCGCCCGGGACGACCGCGACCTCGGCCTCGTCGAGGATGAGGTCGGCGAGCTCGAGCGACGTCTCGACCCGCTTGCCGCGCCACTCGCGACCGAGGAGTCCCGTGACGTCGGGGTACACGTAGAACGCGCCGAGCGGCCTCGGAACCGTCACACCCTCGATCTTCGACAGCTCGTCGACGATCACGCGGCGGCGGCGGTCGAACGCCTGACGCATGTGCTCGACCTCGTCCTGCGGCCCGGTGAGCGCCGCGAGCGCTGCGCGCTGGGCGATGTTGTTGACGTTGCTGCACAGATGCGACTGCAGGTTCGCGGCGATCTTGATCGCGTCGGCGGGACCGACCATCCAGCCGAGGCGCCACCCGGTCATCGCGTACGTCTTGGCGACGCCGTTGACGAGGATCGTCTGGTTCGCCGCATCCGGCACGGCCTCGACGATCGAGACCGCCCGCACTCCTTCGTAGACGAGGTTCTGGTAGATCTCGTCCGAGATGATCCAGATGCCGTGCTCGACGGCCCACTCGCCGATCGCGCGCGTCTCCTCGTACGAGTAGACCGACCCGGTCGGGTTCGACGGCGACACGAACACGAGCGCCGTCGTGCGTTCGGTGCGGGCTGCTTCGAGCTGCTCGACCGTGACCTTGTACTCCTGGTCGGCGCCCGCGAAGACCTCGACGGGGATGCCGTCGGCGAGGCGGATCGCCTCGGGGTACGTCGTCCAGTACGGGGCCGGCAGCAGAACCTCGTCGCCGGGGTTCACGACCGCCTGGAACGCCTGGTACACGGCCTGCTTGCCGCCGTTCGTCACGATGATGCGCGACGGCTCGACCTCGAGGCCCGAGTCGCGCAGCGTCTTGGCGGCGATCGCCTCGCGCAGGACAGGGAGACCGGCCGCAGGCGTGTAGCGGAAGTTCGCGGGATCGTGCAGCGCCTCGGCCGCCGCATCGACGATGTGCCCCGGCGTCGCGAAGTCGGGCTCGCCCGCCGCGTACGAGATGACGGGGCGCCCGGCCGCCTGGAGCGCCTTGGCCTTGGCATCGACCTTGAGCGTCGCAGACTCGGCGATCGCGGACAGCTTGCGAGACAGGGGAGCGCGTTCGGTCACGCGTACGAGCGTAGTCGCGACATCGCGGTTTCGGAGGGCCGCTCGACGCGGTACGGTGAGCGCGTGGGAGCGTGGATCTGGAGCGCGATCGCCTTCGCCATCGTCCTGGTCATCGCGGGCGGCATCACGTGGTGGCTCGCCAAGGGCTGTGTCGTGACCATCGTCGGCGCGGTCGGTGCGATCGTCGGGAGTCTGCTGTCGCTGGGCAGCCTCCTTCTGCTGCTCGACGTCGAGACGGCGATGCGCGTCTCCTACACGCTCATGGGGGTGTCGGGCGTGTGGCTGCTCGCGTGGGCGTTGGCCGGCGGCATCCGGGGCCAGCGGAACGCGAGGGCGGATGCCGCGGCCGAGGCCGCACCCGTCCCCGCGCGCATCGTCGAGTACTGAGCCGTCCGGGCGAGCCCGGCATCCACCGAATGGAGGATGCCGTCTCCCACTGATGACCGCTGGGGCGCACCCGCGCGCGGCGCGATCGTGGAGTCATGGAAACCAACGCGGTGCGGGTGCGGAACCTGCGCAAGGTGTACGGAAACCGGACGGTCGTCGACGACGTCTCGTTCGACATCGAGCGGGGTGAGACCTTCGCGATCCTCGGTCCGAACGGCGCCGGCAAGTCGACGGTCGTCGAGATCCTCGAGGGCTACCGTCGCCGGTCGGGCGGCGAGGCCACGGTGCTCGGCATCGACCCGGGCGACGGGGGCCTCGACTGGAAGGCGCGCATCGGCATCGTGCTGCAGACGACGGCCGCGACCGGACCGGTCACGGTGCGCGAGCAGCTGCGGGAGTTCGCCGGGTTCTCCCCGAACCCCCGCGACGTCGACGAGGTGATCGCCGCGATCGGCCTCGAGGACCAGGCGAAGACGCGCGTCTCCAAGCTCTCCGGCGGCCAGCAGCGCCGCGTCGACGTCGCGATGGGCATCATCGGGCGCCCCGAGCTGCTGTTCCTCGACGAGCCCACGACCGGTTTCGATCCCCACGCACGGCGCGAGTTCTGGGACCTCATCCGCTCGCTCAAGGCCGAGGGCACGACGATCCTGCTCACGACCCACTACCTCGACGAGGCGGCTCAGCTCGCCGACCGCGTCGCGGTCATCGCGAACGGGCGGGTGCGCGCGACAGGGCCCGTCGACGGCTTCGGCGGTGAGCACGCGCGTGTGCCGGTCGTGAAATGGGTCGAGGACGGCGTGCATCGGCACCAGCGTGCGGAGGACCCGTTCGAGTTCGCGACCGCGCTCGCCGCGCGACTGGGCGGGGCCCCGGCCGAGCTCGAGATCGTGCGGCCGAGCCTCGAAGACATCTACCTCGCGCTCGTCGCCGAGGAAGCCGAACACGACGCGGAGCTCGCCGCGGCAGTCGTGATGGGAGCGGCACGATGACCGCCATCGCGCAGCAGACAGGCTCGACCACGCGGTCGCTGTCGCGTCGCAACCTCTTCGCCGTGGGGGCTCAGCGCATCCGATTCGAGCTGCTGCAGTACTTCCGCTCGGGCGACACGCTGTTCTTCACCTTCCTGTTCCCGATCTTCATGCTGGGGCTGTTCAGCATCGCGTTCGGCACCGATGGGGACGTCGTGCTCGCCCCGGGGCTCCCACCCGTCTCGATGGCGGAGCTCTACCTGCCGGGCATGCTCGCGGCCGGATTGCTGCTGTCGGGCTTCCAGAACCTCGCGATCGACATCGCGATCGAGCGCTCGGACGGACTGTTGAAGCGGTACGGCGGCACCCCGCTGTCTCCCATCAGCTACTTCATCGGCAAGATCGGGCTCGTCGCGCTCACCGGCGTGATGCAGGCCACGCTGCTGCTCGCGTTCGCGGCGCTCGCGCTCGGAGTGCGGCTGCCGACCGAACCCGAAGCGTGGATGACGTTCGCATGGGTGTTCGTCCTCGGGATCACGGCTTCGGCGCTGCTCGGCGTGGCGCTCTCGGCGCTGCCGCGGACCGGCAAGAGCGCGACCGCCGTCGTCGTGCCGATCGCCCTCGCACTGCAGTTCGTCTCGGGCGTGTACCTCATGTTCGCGCAGCTGCCGGAGTGGCTGCAGAACGTCGCCGCCCTCTTCCCGCTCAAGTGGATGGCGCAGGGCATGCGAGCCGCGTTCCTGCCCGACGGGTTCGCGGCGCTCGAGCAGAACGGCGAGTGGAACCTCGCCGGAGTGGCGATCGCGCTCGCCGTGTGGCTCGTCGTGGGCCTCGTCCTCTCGCGACTGACGTTCCGGTGGATCCGGCGCGACGCGTAACCTGAGGGCGGCAGAGGGAGCGCAGTGCTGAAGCGTCGTTGGTGGGATGTCGCGGTCGCGGCCGGTTCGGTCGTGATCGCGACGGCCCTGCTGATCGGGTTCAATCCGGACGATCCGGTGCGCCTGGCGGTGGGACTCGCGTCGATCGCAGGCTTCGCGGCCGCGTACTTCCTGATCGCACGGCCCGCGATCTGCGAACCCGGCGAGGACCGCGTGCCGGCTCGCTGGCGTTTCCCCGTCTTCGTCGTCGTGGGCTCCCTCGCGATCGCGGTCGGAGCGGGCGCGACGGGCTTCCTCGCAATCTTGCAGGCGCTCGCCTACCCGCTCATGTGGGTCGTGGGGGACTCTCGTCGCCGCGCGATCATCGGCTCCGCGGTCGTCGCGGTCACCATCTGGGCCGGGATCGCGATCGCCGGCGACGACGCGGGCGCGTTCGTCGCGGGTCTCATGACGGCGGGCTTCTCGTTCGCCTTCGCGATCGCCCTGGGCCTGTGGATCTCGAGCATCGCGGAGTACGGCGAGGAGCGCGCACGCCTCCTTGCGGAGCTCACCGCCGCGCAGGCCGAGGTCGAGGCGCTGAGCCGTGAGCGCGGGGCATCCGCCGAACGGGAGCGGCTCGCGCGCGACATCCACGACACGCTCGCGCAGACGCTCGCGGGTCTCGTCCTCCTCGCGGAGCGCGCGGGTCGGCAATCGAGGGACCGGCAGACGGATGCCGCGGCCACGACCATCGCGACGGTCGAGCAGATCGCGCGCGACGCTCTCGCGGAGGCCCGGGCGCTCGTGGCGCGCACGGCGGCCGTCCCGAGCGAGCCGGTCTTCGCCGCCGCCGTGGAGCGCCTCGTCGACCGCTTCCGCGCGCACAGCTCCGCCGACATCGTGCTCGACGCGTCCGGAGTCGACGGCGAGCTCGACCGCGAGACGCAGGTCGTCGTGCTGCGCTGCCTGCAGGAGGCGCTGTCGAACGTGGGCAAGCACGCCGCGGCGGAGCATGTCGACGTGCGTGTCACGGTCGACGACGCAGGCGCCGCGACCCTCACGGTCACCGACGACGGACGCGGCTTCGACCCCGCGCAGTCGACCATGGGCTTCGGCCTCGAGGGCATGCGCGAACGCGTGGCGATCGCGCAGGGAGTGCTCGACGTGTCGTCCGCCGTCGGGCGCGGAACGACGTTGAGCCTGCGGCTTCCGGGTACGCGCACGACCGGGGGCGTCGCGCCCGAGAAGGCGCCCGCGACCGAGCCCGAACGATCCGGAGGACCCCGATGATCCGTCTGCTGATCGCCGACGACCATCCCGTCGTGCGCGCAGGGCTCGCGGGACTGCTGTCGGACGAGCCCGGGCTCGAGGTCGTCGCCGAGGCTTCCGACGGCGACGAGGCCGTGCGCCTCGCCGCTGCCACTCGTCCCGACGTCGTGCTGATGGACCTGCGGATGCCGCGCGTCGACGGCGTCGCCGCGACGACCCGCATCGCGGCGGGTGAGGCGGGCGAGCCGGCACCGCGTGTGCTGATCCTCACGACGTACGAGTCCGACGACCAGATCCTCGCCGCGATCGAAGCCGGCGCGGCGGGCTATCTCCTGAAGGCGGCGCCGCAGGCGGAGATCGTCGCCGGCATCCGGTCGGTCGCCGCGGGGCAGTCGGCGCTGTCGCCGCAGGTCGCCGTGCGGCTCGTGGAGCGGATGCGTCAGCCGGCGGTGCCCGAGACGGTGCTGACGGCCCGTGAGACCGAGGTGCTGCGGCTCGTGGCATCCGGTCACTCGAACAAGCAGATCGCCGTCGCGCTCGGGATCGGCGAGTCGACCGTCAAGACGCACCTGCTGAAGACCTTCGACAAGCTCGGCGTCGCCGACCGCACACGCGCCGTGACGCTGGCGATGGAGCGCGGTCTGCTCGCGTAGCGTCATCCGATCGCTGCGCTCCTCGCTCAGCGACCGGATCTTCTGTCGGCCGCTGAGCGAGGAGCGGGATCGCAGCGTGCTCAGCTGAACTGGTTCATCGTGTTGTTCTTGCCGCCGGCCTTGAGCGCCGCCTCTCCGGCGAAGTACTCCTTGTGGTTGTCGCCGATGTCGCTGCCCGCCATGTTCTGGTGCTTGACGGTCGCGATGCCTTCGCGGATCTCGCGGCGCTGCACGCCGCGCACGTACGCGAGCATGCCCTCGTCGCCGAAGTAGCCCTTGGCGAGGTCATCCGTCGACAGGGCCGCCGTGTGGTAGGTCGGCAGCGTGATGAGGTGGTGGAAGATCCCGGCCCGGGCCGAGCCGTCGCGCTGGAACGTGCGGATCTTCTCATCGGCGAGCCGAGCGAGGTCGGTGTCGTCGTAATCCGAGCTCATGAGGTTGCCGCGGTCGTAGACCGACACGTCGTGTCCCTCCGCCTCGAGCAGGTCGTACGCCTGCTGGCGGAAGTTGAGCGTCCAGTTGAACGAGGGGCTGTTGTTGTAGACGAGCTTCGCGTCGGGCACGACTTCGCGGATGCGGTCGACCATGCCCGCGATCTGCTCGATGTGCGGCTTCTCGGTCTCGATCCACAGCAGATCGGCGCCGTTCTGCAGCGACGTGATGCAGTCGAGCACGACGCGGTCCTCGCCGGTGCCGGGGCGGAACCGGTACAGGTTGCTGGCCAGCCGCTTCGGGCGCAGGAGCTTGCCCTCGCGGCGGATGACGACATCGCCGTCGTCGAGCTCCGCCTCGGTGATCTCCTCGACGTCGAGGAACGAGTTGTACCGGTCGCCCAGGTCGCCGGGCTCGTTCGAGACGGCGAGCTTCTGCGTGAGGCCCGCACCGAGCGAGTCGGTGCGGGCGACGATGATGCCGTTGTCGACGCCGAGCTCGAGGAACGCGTAGCGCACCGCGTTGATCTTCGCGATGAAGTCCGCGTGCGGGACGGTGACCTTGCCGTCCTGGTGGCCGCACTGCTTCTCGTCCGAGACCTGGTTCTCGATCTGGATGGCGCACGCGCCCGCCTCGATCATCTTCTTCGCGAGGAGGTACGTCGCCTCCGGGTTGCCGAAGCCCGCGTCGATGTCCGCGATGATCGGCACGACGTGCGTCTCGTGGTTGTCGATCTGCGACTGGATGAACTCGACCGCGGTCTCGTCGCCGGCGGCGCGTGCCCGGTCGAGCTGGGTGAACAGCAGGTCGAGCTCACGCGCGTCGGCCTGACGGAGGAACGTGTACAGCTCCTCGATGAGCGCCGGCACCGCCGTCTTCTCGTGCATCGACTGGTCGGGGAGCGGGCCGAACTCCGAGCGGAGGGCGGCGACCATCCAGCCCGAGAGGTACAGGTATCGCTTCTTCGTGCTCTTCAGGTGCTTCTTGATCGAGATGAGCTTCTGCTGCCCGATGAAGCCGTGCCAGACGCCGAGCGACTGCGTGTACTGCGACGGATCGGCGTCGTACTCCGCCATGTCGCGCCGCATGATGTCGGCGGTGTAGCGGGCGATGTCGAGCCCCGTGCGGAAGCGGTTCTGCGCCCGCATCCGCGCGACGTACTCGGGGTTGATCGCGTCCCACGTCGAGCCGTGCTGCTCCTTGAGGGTCTGCGTGCCCTGGATGTCGTCCGTGTAAGTGGTCATGTCGTCGTCCTTGTCGTGGTGTCGCAGGGTGGGTGTCAGTCGGTCTCGACGAGGAAGCGCGAATAGGCGGGCAGGGTCAGGAACGCCGGGAAATCCGACCCGAGCGCGACCTCGCGGAACACCTCGGCGGCGTCGTCGAACCGGTCGCCGTCGCTCCCTGAGCCTGTCGAGTCGGTCCCTGAGCCTGTCGAGCCGGTCCCTGAGCCTGTCGAGTCGGTCCCTGAGCCTGTCGAGTCGGTCCCTGAGCCTGTCGAGCCGGTCCCTGAGCCTGTCGAGCCGGTCCCTGAGCCTGTCGAAGGGCGCCTCACCTCGTCGAGCACCTGCGCGATGAGGCCTTCGACGTACTCACGGGTGATGCGGGTGCCGTCCTCGGTGGTGCGGTCCTGGTGGATCCACTGCCACACCTGGGAGCGCGAGATCTCGGCGGTCGCCGCGTCCTCCATGAGGTTGTCGATCGCCACGGCGCCGAGGCCCCGGAGCCACGCCTCGATGTAGCGGATCGCGACCGAGACGTTGCCGTGCACGCCCGCGGCCGTGATGGGCCGGCCGATGTGAACATCGATGAGGTCGGCCGCCTTCACATCGACGTCGGGACGCTGCCGGTCGAGCTGGTTGGGGCGGTCGCCCAGCACCGCGTCGAATTCGGCGCGCGCCACCGGAATGAGGTCGGGGTGTGCGACCCACGTGCCGTCGAAGCCGTCGCCCGCCTCGCGCTTCTTGTCGGCGGCGACCTTCTCGAACGCGCGCTCGGTCACCTCGGGGTCGCGGCGGTTCGGGATGAAGGCGCTCATACCGCCGATCGCGAAGGCGCCGCGCTTGTGGCACGTCTTGACGAGCAGCTCGGTGTAGGCGCGCATGAACGGCACGGTCATCGTGACCTCGCTGCGGTCCGGCAGCACGAACCGGGCGCCGCGGCCGCGGTAGTTCTTGATGATCGAGAAGATGTAGTCCCAGCGGCCGGCGTTCAGGCCCGCGCAGTGGTCGCGCAGCGCGAAGAGGATCTCCTCCATCTCGAACGCGGCGGGCAGCGTCTCGATGAGCACCGTCGCGCGGATGGTGCCGTACGGGATGCCGATGTACTGCTCGCTGAACGAGAAGACGTCGTCCCACAGCTTCGCCTCTTCGCTCGACTCGAGCTTGGGCAGATAGAAGTACGGGCCGCGACCGTTCGCGATGAGCTGCTTCGCGTTGTGGAAGAAGTACAGGCCGAAGTCGACGAGCGAGCCCGACGACGCCATCGTGCGGCCGAAGCGGTCGGTGAAGCGGATGTGGTTCTCGGTGAGGTGCCACCCGCGCGGGCGCATCACGATGGTCGGCGTCTCGGTGGCCGTGACCTCGTACCGCTTGCCCTCGGGGCTCGTGTAGGTCAATTCGCCCCGGATCGCGTCGCGCAGCGACAGCTGTCCCTCGATGACGTTCTTCCACGTCGGGCTCGTGGCGTCCTCCTGGTCGGCGAGCCACACCTTCGCGCCGGAGTTCAGCGCATTGATCGTCATCTTCGGGTCGGTCGGGCCGGTGATCTCGACGCGGCGGTCCTCGAGCCCCGGCCCGGCGCCGGCCACCTGCCACTCCACGTCCTCGCGGATGTGCCGTGTGTCGTCGCGGAACTGCGGGTCGTGGCCGTTGCCGATCTCGAAGCGACGCCGCATGCGGTCGGCGAGCCGGTCGTGGCGCCGGGTGCCGAAGCGGTCGTGCAGCGCGGCGAGGAACTCGATCGCGTCGGGCGTGAGGATCTCGTCGTAGCGCGGCGCGATCCGTCCCGCGATCTCGATCGACGGCTCGTGGGTCTGCGCGGCGATGGGGCCGGTGCGCGTGCGCATCGGGGCGATGGTCGAAGGTGTCATGGGCCTGTCTTCCTGTGTGCGGTGTGTTGAGACTGTCGACGGATGCTCCGCCCGGCGTGTGTGCGCCTGGTGGGGGCATCCGGTCATCCGCGTTCTGGATCGACCGGCGGAAGGTCGTGAGACCACTTTCCGTGAAGTTCGACCCCGCCGAATGCCATTTCGAGGGGAGAAGTTTCGGCGTATTTCTGTTTTCGTGACAGAATCGCGGGATGACGACGCTCGCGACGACAGATCCGCTGACGGACTTCTCCGACGATGGAGAGGTGGACGCGCTGACCATCGGCCGTCGCATCCGTCAACTGCGCACCGACCGGGGCATGACCCTCGAAGAGCTCGCCGCCGCCGTCGACCGCGCGCCCAGCCAGCTGTCGATGATCGAGAACGGCCGGCGTGAGGCCAAGCTCACGATGCTGCGGACCATCGCACGGGCGCTCGGCACGACCCTCGACGCGCTGCTCGAGGCGGAGCCGCTCGATGAACGCTCGACGCTCGAGATCGCCCTCGAACGGGCGATGCGCGGGCCGACGTTCCGATCGCTCGGCATCGCCCCGTTCCGCGTCGCGAAGTCCCTGCCGACCGACGCGCTCAAGGCGATGCTCGCTCTCCACGGCGAGATCGAGCGGCTCCACGACGAGCGCGCCGCGACACCCGAAGAGGCCCGTCGCGCCAACGTCGCGCTGCGCAAGCTCATGCGCACGCAGAACAACTACTTCGGCGAGCTCGAAGAGCAGGCGCGGAGGATCCTCCGCGCGGTCGACCACCCCGGCGGCCCGCTCACGCAGCGCACGGCATCCGACATCGCCGCCCATCTCGGGTTCACCCTTCACTACGTGCCCGACCTGCCGCAGACCACCCGCTCGGTCGCCGACATCAAGAACGGCCGCCTGTACCTCTCGAGCCGTCACGCCGCGAAGGGCGACCCACGCACGGCGGTGCTGCAGGCGCTGTCGAGCCGCATCCTGGGGCACCGCGAGCCGAAGAGCTACGCCGAGTTCCTGCGGCAGCGCGTCGAGACGAACTACCTCACAGGCGCCCTGCTCATCCCCGAGGCGCACGCGGTGCCGTTCCTGCAGGAGGCGAAGAAGGACCGCGCGATCTCGATCGAGGATCTGCGCGACGCGTACTCGGTGTCGTACGAGACCGCGGCGCACCGCTTCACGAACCTCGCGACGGTGCACCTCGGCATCCCCGTGCACTTCCTCAAGGTGCACGAGTCGGGCACGATCACGAAGGCCTACGAGAACGACGACGTCAACTTCCCGACCGACCGGCTCGGGGCGATCGAGGGGCAGATGTGCTGCCGCCGGTGGACCTCGCGCGTGGTCTTCGACATCGAGGACCACTTCAACCCGTACTACCAGTACACCGACACCGGCAACGGCACGTACTGGTGCACGGCGCGCGTGGAGCACTCGAGCGAGGGCGCTCACTCGGTGTCGGTCGGCGTGCGCTTCGACGACACGAAGTGGTTCCTCGGGCGCGACACGACGAACCGCGGAGTGTCGAAGCACTCGGTCGAGGCGTGCTGCCGCCGCGCGCCGGCCGAGCTCGAGGCCGCGTGGCGCGACCACTCGTGGCCGAACGTGCGCACGCCGCGCACCCTGCTCGCGACGCTGCCGACGGGCGCGTTCCCGGGCGTCGACTCGACCGACGTGTACGAGTTCCTCGAGGCGCACGCGCCGCGCTGAGCGGGGCTACCGTCGAGCGTTCGCCATGGGCGCTGTGCTGACTCGCACCTTGAACCGCGCGCCGCGGTCCCATGCGACCCTCAGTCGTGAGGCTCGTACCCACCACAGCGCGAACAGCAGCGCGGGGACGAGCCCGCCGAGCGCGCACGCCGCCGTCGCCCAGCGCGGGCCGGCCGCCGTGGCGATGAACCCGATCACGGGTGCCCCGATGGTCGGCCCACCGATGACGAAGGCGATGTAGAGCGCCATGACCCGGCCGCGGAGCTCGGGCGGCGTCGCCGCCTGCAGGTAGGCGTTCGTGGTGTTCATGATCACGAGCGAGGTGAAGCCCAGCACGACGAGGAACGCGCCGAAGACCCACGCGCCCGGGCTCAGCGCACCGCCGATCGCGCCGAGTCCGAACACGAGCGCCGAGAGCGCGATCGCCGAAAGGCGCGCCCGTTCGCGTCGGGCGCCGGCGATCGCCCCGATCACGCTCCCGATCGCGACGACCGACGACAGAACGCCGAACTCGGTCGGGCCGAGTCCGAACTCCACGGTCGACATCGTCGCGACGATGATCGGCAGATTGGTGCCGATCGCGCCGAACACGAGCGCGCTCGCGACGACCACCGCGAGGTCGCCGCGCGAACTCACATAGAGCAGCCCCGCGCGGAGTCGTCCCGGCGCCCGTGGCGACCGGGGCTGCCGGTGCAGCTCGGCGGGGCGCATCGCGAGCAGGCCCGTGATCGTCGCGGCGAAGGTCACCGCGTTGATGAGGAGCACCCAGCCCGCCCCGATCGCGGCGGTGAGCAGGCCCGCGAGCGCGGGTCCCGCGAGACGCGCGACGGTGAACGAGGTCGCGTTGAGACCGACCGCGTTCGAGATGAGCGACGTCGGCACGAGCTCCGACACGAACGCCTGCCGTGCGGGTCCGTCGAAGGCGCTCGCGACGCCGAGCGCGACCGCGAGACCGTAGACCATCCACAGCTCGACGGCCCCGGTGAGGACAAGCGCCGCGAACACCGCGCCGATCACCGCCATCGCGGTCTGGGTGGCGAGCAGCAGCCGCCGCCGGTCGAACACGTCGGCGGCCAGACCTGTCAGGGGGGTGAGCAGCAGCACCGGGCCGAACTGCAGCGCGGTCGTGATCCCGACGGCGACAGCGTCATGGTCGGTGAGCTCGGTCAGGACGACCCAGTCCTGCGCGGTGCGCTGCATCCACGTGCCGACGTTCGACACCGTCGCGCCCGCGAACCACAGGCGGTAGTTGAACACCTTCAGCGAGCGGAACGGGCTGCTCATGCGATCGGGCCTTCCACACGCATCCGTGGTCGACCGTTCCCTCGCACGATGATTAGGGTACCTTATGAAATTCGAGGAGGTCGCATGACGATGACGCGCGTGGCACAGCTGGCGGTCCCAGATCCCGGACGGTTCGACGAGGTGGTCGGCGAGGTCGCGGTCGCCTCGCCCGAAGACATCGACCGGGTCGTGCGAGAAGCGGATGCGGCGGCCGCCGCGTGGGCGCGGCAGGGCCCGGATGCCCGGGCGGAGGCCCTCCTCGCCGCGGCCCGGGACTTCGACGCGGTCGACGATGCGCTCGCCGAGCTGCTCACGCGCGAGAACGGGTCGGTGCTCGCGGTGTCGCAGCGCGAGGTGTCGCTCGTGCCGCACCTGCTGCGCATGGCCGTCGACCTCGGCCTCGAGGCGCTCGCCCAACCCGTCGTCGAAGAGGCGACGGTCTCGCTGCGGCGGCGCCCGTACGGGGTCGTCGCGTGCATCGTGCCGTGGAACGCGCCCGTCGTGCTCGCGCTGCAGAAGGTGGGTCCGGCGCTCATCGCGGGCAACACCGTGATCGTCAAGCCGTCGCCGAACGCGCCGCTCGCCGTGACGCGCATCCTCCAACGCATCGCGGCGCATCTCCCCGAGGGCGTCCTCTCGGTCGTCAACGGCGGGGGCGAGGTCGGATCCGCGCTGGTGGCACACCCTGCTGTGCGCAAGGTCTCGTTCACGGGCGGCGAAGCGGTCGCGCGGCAGATCATGGCGCTCGCGGCGGAAAGCTTCACGCGGGTCCACTTCGAACTCGGCGGCAACGACCCCGCGATCGTGCTCGACGACGCGGACGTGGAGGGCGCTGCGGAGGCGATCGTGTCGCACGCGTTCCGCCGGTCCGGCCAGGTCTGCTACGCGATCAAGCGCGTGTACGTGCCCCGCCGGCTGCTGGACGACTTCTCCGACGCGGCGTTCGCCGCGATGGACCGGTTCGTCGTCGGCCACGGCCTCGACCCGGACGCGACGATGGGCCCGGTCAACAACGAGGGGCAGTTCGAGCGCGTGCGCCGCCTCCACGACGGTCTCCGCGCGCGGGGAGCGCGCGTCGAGACGGGCGGTGTCCGCCTCGACCCGGGCGGGTGGGAGCGCGGGTGGTACGTGCAGCCCTCGCTCGTGCGCGACGCGGACCCGCACGACGAGATCGTGATGGCGGAGCAGTTCGGCCCGATCCTGCCTATCGTCGCCTACGACGACGAGACGGATGCGGTCGCCCACGCGAACGGCACCGAGTACGGTCTCTGCTCGTCGATCTGGTCGGCCGATCTCGACCGCGCCCGCGAGGTCGCTGAGCGGCTCGAGGCGGGCATCACGTTCGTCAACGAGCACGCCCTCAGTCCCGCGGGGCGCCGCGCGCTTCCGTTCGGTGGCGTCAAGCGCAGCGGGGTCGGGTGGGAGGGGGCATCCGCGGGCATCGACGAGTACCTCCAGTTCCACGGGATCCAGGTCGCGGAGGCCGCGCGATGACGGGCGGGGCGGGCGAGACCGCCGCACGCGCGCTCATCGAGGGCCTCGCGGCCTATGGCGTCGAGGTGATCTTCGGCAACCTCGGAAGCGACCACACCGCCCTCATCGACGCACTCGCCGAACTGCACGAGCAGGGCGCGAGGGTGCCTGCAGTCGTCCTCGCACCCCATGAGGCGAGCGCGCTCGCGGCGGCGCACGGGTACGCGCTCGTGCGCGGCCGTGCGCAGGCGGTGTTCGTGCACGTCGACGTCGGCACGGCGAACCTCGGGGGCGCCGTGCACAACGCCGCCCGCGCACGCGTCCCCGTGCTGCTGTTCGCAGGGCTCACGCCCTACACGATGGAGGGCGAGCACCCGGGCACCCGCAACTCGTACCCGAACCACCTCCAGGACATCCCCGATCAGCACGGCATCGTCCGTCCCTACGTCAAGTGGAGCTATGACCTGCGCACGGGCGCCAACGCGCGCCAGCTCGTCTCGCGTGCACTGCAGCTCGCCGAGAGCTCCCCCCAGGGGCCGGTCTACCTCACCGGGGCACGGGAGGTTTTGGCATCCGTCTCGTCCGGTCGCGAGGTCGACGCGCAGCGGTGGCGCGCGATCGAGCCGGCCCCGCTGCCGTCGTCGCTCGTCGACGCGATCCTGGCGGCGGTCGCGGGGGCGGAGTTCCCCCTGCTCGTGACGTCGTCGCTCGGGCGCGACCCCGACTCCGTCGAGGTGCTCGTCGAGCTCGCCGAGACGCTGGGCATCGGCGTGGTCGAGGCCGTGCCCGACGTGTTGAGCTTCCCGGCGGATCACGAGCTGCATGTGGGCTTCATGGCCGACCCGCTGCTGTCGCGCGCGGACGTCGTCATCGTGGTCGACTCGTATGCGCCGTGGATGCCGGCGCGCGCCACGCCCCGCGACGACGCGCGGATCTTCGTGCTCGGCGCCGATCCGCTGAACGAGCGCACGCCGCTGTGGTACCTCGAGGCGGAGGCGTTCGCGCGCACTGACTCGCCCGTCGCGCTGCGGCAGCTGCGAGATGCGGCGCGGCACCTCGCCGACCGCGGAGACGCCGAGAGCCGCCGCGCGCGACTCGCGGCGGAGCATGCGGCGCAGCGCGACCGGTGGCGCGGCGAGCGCGAGGGCGGTGACGGGCGACTCACGGTGCCGCTCGTGTGCGCGGCGCTCGAGCGTGCGCTCGACCCCTCGACGATCGTGCTCAACGAGGCGATCAGCAACGCCGAGGCGGTGTTCCGCCACCTGCTGCGCTCGCGTCCCGGAACGCGGTTCGCGAGCGGCGGGTCGTCGCTCGGGTGGAGCAGCGCGGCGGCGGTGGGCATCAAGCTCGCGCAGCCTGACGCGACCGTCGTGTCGATCGTGGGGGACGGGTCGTACTTCCTCAGCGAGCCGTCGTCGTCGCACTGGATGGCGCACCGCTACGGCGCGCCGTTCCTCACGGTGATCCTCGACAACGGGGGCTGGAACGCGACGAAGCAGAACGTGATCCGCCAGCATCCGGAAGGTCCCGCCGCGTCGGGCGACCGGTTCTGGGTCAATCTCGCGCAGGAGGCGGACCTGCCCGGTGTCGCGGCCGCGGCCGGCGGCGCCTACGCCGCCACGGCGTCGACGGCGGCCGAGCTCGAGGAGCAGCTGCGGCTCGGCCTCGACGCCGTCGCGTCGGGCCGCGCGGCGGTGATCTCGGCGCGGCTCGCGCCGATCAGCGATCAGTGCGCCGACAAGCCCGCGGCGCGCGGCCGCTCGGCTTGACGCGCGATCACAGGCAGCCGTAATCTGGAAGTAGTTAGGTCACCTAAGGAAATGGAGACGATCGTGTCGGAGGCCGCGCCGGTACTTGCCGCTGATCGCATCGAAGAGGACCACGAGCTCCTCATCAGCGTGGCCGCGCGCCTCAACCGCACGAGCCAGATGCTCCTCGCATCCTTGCCCGTTCCGCTGACCTTCCGCCAGTACCGCACGCTGTCGCGCGTGATCGGCGGGTACACGTCGCTCAGCCAGCTCGCCAAACGAGGCAACCTCTCGCTTCCGACCGTCTCCGAGAATGTCGACGGGCTCGTCAAGCGCGGCCTCATGACGACGACGGCGAGCGAGTCCGACCGGCGCGCGATCGTCCTGCATGTGACGGATGCCGGGCGCGAAGCCGCGGCCGCCGGCGAGGCCGCGCTGAAGGACTTCACGTCGGCCCTGCTCGCAGAGCTCGCGCCGGATCGTCGCGCCGACCTCCAGGACTCCCTGCGCGTGGTGTACGGGGCCGCGACCACGTACTTCGTGCAGAACGTCCAGGCGCGCTAGCCGTCACGACAGCCGAGGAGGCGCCGCTGTGGGCATGACGATGGCCGAGAAGGTCCTCGCGCGCCGCAGCGGCCGCGCGGTCGTCCGGCCGGGCGACATCGTCGTGACCGACGTCGATCTGATCGTCCTCGCCGACACGGTCTTCAGCGACACCCCCGACACGCTCCCGACCGACCTGCTGCGCGTCGCGCATCCCGACCGGATCGTCGTGCTGATGGACCACGGCGTGCCGGCGCCCAACGAGCGGTACGCGCGTGCGCAGCGCCGCGCCCGCGAGCACGCGCGGCGCCTCGGTTTCCGCGAGGTCGCCGACGTCGGCGGCGGGGGCATCGAGCACCAGCTCATCTTCGAGCGCTGCCTCGCGCTGCCCGGTCAGCTCGTCGCGTCGAACGACTCGCACACGAGCGCCGCCGGCGTGCTCAACTGCGCCGCCCGCGGGCTCGGGCTCGCCGACATCCTCCAACTCGCCGCCACGGGGCGCACGTGGTACCGGGCGTCGCCGACGGTGCGGTTCGTGCTCGAGGGCGAGCTCCCGTTCGGCGTGTACGGCAAGGACGTGTTCCTCCACCTGTCCCAGCTCTACGGGAGCCAGGAGGGCCACGACATCGAGTTCGGAGGACCGGGCCTCGAGACCATGCCGCTCGACGACCGCGCGACGCTCGCGACGATGTGCACCGAGCTCAACGCCAACTTCGTCATGATGCCCGTCGACGCGCTCCTGCGGGAGCACATCGCGGCGGTCACCGATGCGGCGTACGAACCGGTCGAGCCGGATGCGGATGCCGAGTACGCCGCCGTCCACGTCGTCGACCTGGCCGACGTGAAGCCGCGCATCGCGCTCCCGCACCGCATCAACGGGAACGTCCGCAGCGCGGCGGCGGTCGCGGCCGACGGCATCCGGATCGACCAGGCGTTCATCGGCTCGTGCGCGAACGGCAAGCTGTCCGACCTGCGCATCGCGGCGCGGCTGCTCGAGGGGCGGCGCGTCGCCGACGGCGTGCGCCTCATCGTGACGCCCGGATCCCAGGCGGTGTACCTCGAGGCATTACGCGCGGGCTACATCGAGACGCTCACCGAGGCCGGAGCCGTCGTCACGAATTCCACGTGCGGTGCGTGCGCGGGCGGGCACCTGGGCGTGCTCGCACCCGGCGAGGTGTGCATCACGTCGAGCACGCGCAACTTCCGCGGACGCATGGGCAGCGCCGACGCCGAGATCTACCTCGCCTCCACGGCGACGGTCGCGGCATCCGCGATCGAAGGCGTCATCGCCGATCCGATGCCGCATCTCGTCGAACGGCCGCTCGTATGACCGGGACGGCAGAGGAGTGGGTGTTCACCGGCCGCGCGCGGGTGTTCGCCGAAGACGACATCAACACCGACCAGATCATGCCGCGCCGGGGATTCGAGCTGCCGCCCGAGGAGCAGTCCGCGCTCGTGCTCGACTCGATCCGCCCCGGGTGGGCGGCGACGGTGCGGGCAGGCGACATCCTGATCGCGGGGCGCCGATTCGGATGCGGCTCGAGCCGGCCCGCCCCGCTCGTGCTCGCGCGCACAGGCATCGCCGCGGTCGTCGCGGAGTCGCTCGGCGACATCTTCCTGCGCAACGCCGTCGCGTACGCCGTGCCCGTGCTCGAGTGCCCGGGCGTGCTCGACGTCGTCGCCGAGGGCGATGATCTCGAGGTCCGCGTCGCGCGGGGGACGGTGGCGAATCTGACGACCGGCGCCACCGCGGAGGCGACTCCGCTCCCGACCATGCTGCTCGACACGATCGCGGCGGGCGGCGTCCACGCGCTGCTCCGGCGCGACGGCTATCTCGCGCCCGCCGACTGACCTCGAGGCATCCGTCGGGCCACGCTGTCGGGTGTTTCCGACCATCGGAACGCACCGTCCTCGGCTGCTCGCATCTCTGGTGGAGTGGGCGTTTCCCGGACAGCGGGCCCGACGCATCCGGATCCCTTGACTAGTTAGGGGCCCTAACGGTATCGTCGGGCAGGTACTTAGGGGCCCGTACTAATGGGCTCGGCCCACAGGTCGGACGCACGTCGAGGCCCCGGTACACCACCCGGCGGTCGTACCCCGTCCGGCGGGTGAGGAACGCACCGATTGCCCGAAGAACGCAGCCCCGGCCGGGACTCGAAGCAGAGCCCCGACCTCGACGAAGAGAAAGAGGCCAGTTATGCGTGCAAAGAGAGGTATCGCCCTCGCGATGGTCGTGGCCGGCACGATCGCCCTCGCCTCCTGCGCCAGCCAGCAGCAACCCCAAGCCGGTCCGTCCGACGGGGGAGCCGACGAGTGCGGCCCCCTCACCGAGCTCACGAAGGTCACGCTCGGGGTGAACCCCGGCGCTCAGGACCTCGTGACCCAGGCGATCGAGGAACAGGAGTTCGACAAGAAGTACAACCTCGACCTCGAGATCAAGAGCTTCGAGAACCCGCCCGCGTCGGCCCAGGCGGTCACGCAGAAGGCCGTCGACATCGGCTTCGGCGGGGTCACCACGATGGCCCAGGCCCGCTCGAAGGGCCTCGACGTCTTCCTGTTCGGCGCGCTCGCCAGCCCGTCGAACGGCGTCTTCGTCCAGAAGGACTCCGACATCGAAGACATCGGCGACCTCGAGGGCGCACGCTTCGGCTCGTTCTCGGCGAACAACAGCGCGACGTTCGTCGTGCTGTCGGCGATCGCATCCGAGGCGTTCGGCATGGACAAGCTCGAGGACGAGCTCGCCTCGCTCGCCGTGGCGCCGGATGCCGCGATCTCCGGCCTGCTCGGACAGGGCGAGCTCGACGCTGTCCTCCTGGGCTCCACCGCGACGGTCGTCACGCAGCTCGAGGGCAAGTACAAGCAGATCGGCGACCTCTCGAGCGAGTACATCGAGGCGACGGGCATCGCGCCCGTCCACCTCGGGATCGTCTCCACCGACAGCTACGCGGCAGACCACTGCAGCGAACTCGTCGCGTTCTCGAACGCGATGCGCGACGGCGTCGAGTACGTCCAGGCCGACGACGAGGCGTGGGAGCGCTACGCCGAGGCGCTCGACCTCACCGACCCGAAGGCCCCCCAGGCGCTGCAGGACCTCCTCGGCGCGAACTTCCGCACCGAGTGGGACGAGATGCAGGTCGAGGGCATCACGAAGATGCTCGAGTCCTTCATCCCGATCCTCGGCGAGGAGGACTTCATCCCCGAGGTGCCGGACGGCCTGTTCCGCCTCGAGTTCGTAGCCACCGAGGACTGACCCGTCCGCTCGGCCCGGGCCGTCGGGTCCGGGCCGAGCCCCACCGGAACCACTCCACACCGATATGGAAGGCAACCCCATGTCCACCTCCACCGAAGTCGCCGACGACTCGGGCATCCGCGTCGACACGGACGTCGTGCGGGGCATCGAAGAGCCCGTCCCGATCAAGCGGCGCAAGTCGTGGAAACGGCCGCTGCGGCGGTTCTCCGCCCTCATCGGCATCATCGTCATCTGGTGGCTCGCGTCGCTCTTCATGAGCCCGCAGACCCTGCCCGGTCCGTTCCTCGTCTTCTCGACCATGCTCGAGAACCTCACCGAGGGCGACACCTACTACCAGCTCGCCGTCACGATGGGCCGCGTCCTGGGCGGCATGACGATCGCGATGATCATGGGCCTGGTCATCGGCCTCATCATGGGCCTGTCGGCCTGGGGCGAAGACCTCCTCATCAACGTCGTGCTCGTGGGCTTCTCGATCCCGGCCGTCGTCTTCGGAATCCTCTTCATCCTGTGGTTCGGGCTCAACGACACGGCGGCGATCCTCGCGGTCGGCGTCGCGGCGACGCCCGCCATCGCCATCAACATCTGGCAAGGGACGAAGGCGATCGACCGAGATCTCATGCACATGGGCAAGGCGTTCCGCTTCTCGCAGCGCTCGATGCTCACGAAGGTCGTCATCCCGCAGCTCGTGCCTTTCGTGCTCGCGGCCCTGCGAACCGCGCTCGCGATCTCGTGGAAGATCGTCACCGTCGTCGAGCTCATCGGCCTCTCCAGCGGCGTCGGCTACATGCTCCATTGGTGGTTCGGCAACTTCAACATGACGCAGGTGCTCGCGTGGACCCTGCTCTTCACGATCACGCTGCTGCTGATCGAGAACCTCATCCTCAAGCCGATCGAGAAGCGGCTGACCCGTTGGCGCCCGCACGCGGCGGCGCTGGAAGGAGCGGCCTGACATGGCGTACCTCGAGATCGAGAACCTCCGCAAGGAGTTCCGCCGGCCGGGGCAGACGCCCCTCAAGGTGATCGACGGGCTGAACGTGAGCGTCGAGGAAGGCGCGCTGCTGTCCATCCTCGGACCGAGCGGATGCGGCAAGTCGACGATGCTCAACATCATCAACGGCCTCGACGACGCGACCTCCGGCCGGATCATCCTCAACGGCAAAGAGGTGAGCACGAAGGCGCGGTCCGACGTCAAGGTGAGCGTCGTGTTCCAGCAGCCGCGCCTGCTCAACTGGCGCACGGTGAGCGACAACGTGCTCGTCCCCCTGCTCGAGCGCGGCGTCGGCAAGCGCGAGGCCAAGGAGCGGGTCGAGAAGTACCTCGACCTGGTAGGGCTCGGCGAGTTCGGCGGGTACTACCCGCTGCAGCTCTCGGGCGGCATGCAGCAGCGCGTGTCGCTCGCCCGCGGCCTCGCGATCGAGCCCGACCTGCTGCTCGCCGACGAGCCCTTCTCGGCGCTCGACGAGATCACGGCGCGCAAGCTCCGCCAGGAGTTCGTGCGCGTGTGGGCGACCACCGGCCGGACGATCCTGTTCGTCACACACAACATCCGCGAGGCGGTGTTCCTCTCGTCGCGCATGCTCGTGATCACGGCTCGCCCGTCGACGACGTTCCTCGACATGGAGATCGACGTGCCCCAGCCGCGCAAGCCCGAGGACGACGCGCTCTTCGAGCTCGAGAAGTCGATCACGGCCGACTTCATGCGCATGGAGGACGAGTCCGAGATGAAGCGCCGCCTGCAGGAGGCCGTGGCATGACGGACGTGACGACGCTCACCCCCGGTGCGACCTCGACGCTCGAACCGGCGGATGCCGCGGAGCGCGCACTGCGCCATCGGAAGCTGCGTGCGGCGATGGCCGACCAGGGGCTCGACGCGATCCTCGCCTACGCCCCCGCGTGGCGCCGCGAGAACGTGCGCTACCTCACCGACACGTCGGTGGGAGGCACGGCCACCTTCGCGCTGCTGCCTCTCGACGGCCCGGCCACGGCGTACTCCACGCGGCTGAGCGACCTCGCGCCGCTCGTGCGCACCGGCTGGGTCGACGACGCCCGCCTCATCGCGCTCCCCGGCGCGGACGCGCTCGTCGACGCCGTGGCCGATCTCGGCCTGCGCCGCATCGGCGTCGGGCACCTCGAGCTGCTGCCCCTCGGATTCGACCGCGCGATCCGCGAGGGCATGCCGGGGGTGGAGCTCGTCTCGGCCACCAAGCTCCTCGACGAGGCGCGCATGGTCAAGAGCGAGTGGGAGCTCGAGCGCATGCGCACGGCTGCCGCGGTGTCGGATGCCGCGTGGAACGCGTTCGTCGAGGTGCTCGAGCCCGGCATCACCGAGTACGACATCGTCGCCGGCGTCGAGGCCGAGATCAAGCGCCTCGGGGCCGAGGACAACTTCATGCTCATCGCCTCGGGCAAGGACGAGGTTCTCGGCATGACGCCGCCGAGCCGCCGGGTCATCCAGCCGGGAGACATGGTCCGCACCGAACTCACGCCGCAGACGGGCGGCTACTGGCTGCAGATCTGCCGGTCGGTCACCGTCGGCCCGCCCTCCGCCGAGCAGCAGCGCTCGTTCGAGCTGTTCCGCGAGGCCGCGGATGCCGGGTTCGCGGTCGTCAAGCCGGGCGTCACCGCCCACGAGGTGGCCGTAGCCGAGAACGACGTGTTCCGCAAGCACGGACTGGGGGAGTACTGCTCCGACCAGTGGACGCGCGTGCGCGGCCACGGCGTCGGCCTCCACCTCGACGAGACGCCGATCATCGAGGGCAACCACACCGTGCTGCCCGAGGGCGCGACGTTCATCATCCACCCCAACACGTTCACCCCGATCGCGGGCTACCACGTGTTCGGCGACCAGGTGGTCGTCACCGCGACGGGTGCGGAGTACTTCGTCTCGACCGAACGGCGACTCTTCTCGTCCGACGAAAGGAGCCGGCGATGAAGCGCGGACTCGTGGTGCTCGACCATGACGAGGTCTCGGTCGACGAGTGGAGCGGTCGCATCGCGGCCCTGCAGGCGGACCTGCGCGCTCAGGGTGTCGATCTCGCCCTCATCTACAACGACGTCTCGCGCGGCGACGACATCGGCTACCTGACGAACCTCGTCATCTACTGGAACGAGGGTGTGCTCGCGGTGCCCGCCGAGGGCGAGGCGACCCTGCTCACGAAACTGTCGAAGCGCGTGTTCCCGTGGATGCAGCGCACGTCGAACCTCAGCGACATCCGCAGCGGCCGCGCCTTCGGCGCCCTCGTCTCGGCGCACGTCGCCGATCGGCCCGCCGGGACGATCGGGTTCGTCGACGCGGAACTGTGGCCGGCGGGCGTCGTGCGCGAGATCGAGGCCGCCGTGCCGGAGTGGCGCACGAAGCTGCTCGGTCCGCTCGTGCGGGACCGGAGGGCGCTGCCGTCCGAGGCGGAGCTCTCGCTCCTGCGCACGGGTGCCGGCATCCTGCGCGACGCTCTCGCGGCGGCGACGGCGGACGGTCTCGGGGCGCGCGACCGCATCGCGGCGATCGAGGACATCGCGCGCCGTGGCGGCTTCGCCGACCTGCTGTTCCGCATGGCCGACGACGATGGCCACGTCACGTTCGAGGCGGCGGGGCAGTATCGGAACGGCTGGCTGCTCATCGCGCGGACGTTCGGCGACGAGCCGTGGCTGCCCGCCCTCGCCGACGCGCAGCGTGCGGCGCTCGGGGCGGTCCGTCCCGGCGTCGAGTGGAGCGCGGTCGAGGCATCCGCCGCTTCGGCGCTCGACGCGCTGCCGCCGGGCTCCGTGTCGACTCTGCGGTGGATCAGCCAGGCCGACTTCGCAACCGGCGGAGAGCTCCAGCCCGCACCCGAGACGGGCCCGGCCGAAGGCGAGGTCATCGCCGTCGTGCTCGAGGTCGTCGACCCGCGCGGCATCCGCAGCGTCCTCACCGACACCGTGCTCGTCGCACGCGACGGCGTCGAGCCACTCACCATCTGAACGAGAGAGAACACGCGAGATCCATGAGAATCCTGTCGAACGCCGACGTCGAGCAGCTCCTGAGTCCTCAGGACGTGCTCGATGTCCTCGAGGTCGCGTACCGCGAGCTCGCCCAGAACCGCGGCCACAACCGCCCGCGCAACCACACGTACTTCCCGGTCGAGGACGAGCGGTACCCGGGATTCCGGTTCCGCTTCAAGTCGCAGGAGGGCGGCAACATCTCCAGTGGCGTGTGGGGCACGCGCATCACGTCCGACATGGTCGGCGTCGAGACGCTCCCCACGGGTGAGAAGCGGCGGCGTTTGCTCCCGGTCGCGCCCGGCGGCAACTACGTCGGGCTCGTGACGCTGTTCAGCCTCACCGAGCTGGCACCTCTCGCGATCATCCACGACTCCGTGATCCAGAAGTACCGCGTCGGCGCGACGACGGCTCTCGGCATCCGCGAGATGGCTCGCGACGACGTGACGGTCGCCGGCATGTTCGGCGCCGGATGGCAGGCCGCCGCGCACCTCGAGACGCTCCTGCTCGTGCGTCCCGACATCGAGGAGATCCGCGTGTTCAGCCCCACGCGCGAGCGGCGGGAGAAGTTCGCGGCGGACTGGGCCGAGAAGACCGGCCGCAACGTGATCGCCGTCGACGACCCGAAGCAGGCGGTCGTCGGATGCGGCATCGTGACGGCCGCGACGGCGGCGATGGACCCCGTGTTCGACGGCAGCTGGATCGAGCCCGGCACGCACGTGTCGTGCATCACGAGCCCCGATGGCACCGCGACGCGCCGCGAGCTCGACGACACGGCGTTCGACCGCGCGGGCCGCATCGTGGTCTTCAGCCGTGAGCAGGTGCACCACGACAAGCAGTTCGACATCCTCGGTCCGGTCGAGCGGGGACTGAAGAAGTGGGAGGACATCCAGGAGCTCGGCGACATCCTGGTCGACCCCGCTCCCGCCCGGTCGAGCGAGGACGAGATCACGATCTTCGCGAACAACACCGGCATGGGCATCCAGTTCGCGGCGGTCGGGGCGAAGATCCTCGAGCTCGCGGAGGAGCGCGATCTCGGTCACGTCATCCCGACCGAGTGGTTCGTCGAGGACACGACGCCGTGAGCGCCGTCACGAAGGACCGCCTCGGCGGCAGGAGCATCGTCTTCGGAGACGACATCAACACCGACGTCATCATCCCGGGCCGCTATCTCGTGAGCATCGACCCGATCGAGCTCGGCACGCACGCGTTCGAGCCGCTCGGGCCCGAGGTCCAGGCGAAGCTCAAGGAGAGCCGGGTCGTCGTCGCAGGGCGCAACTTCGGATGCGGCAGCGCCCGCGAGCAGGCGTCGACGTGCCTCATCGGGGTCGGCGTGAAGGCGGTCGTCGCGCGTTCGTACTCGCGCGTGTTCTTCCGCAACGCGATCAACACGGGTCTGGTCGCCGTCGAGTGCCCCGCCGCGGTCGACGCGATCACCGAGGGCGACGAGGTGTGGGTCGACTACGAGGCGGGCACCGTGACGGTCGGCGACCAGTCGTTCCCGTTCACGCCGTTCCCGCCGGTGCTGCGCGAGATCCTCGAGGCCGGCGGCCTGATCGAGCACCTCATGAAGAAGTTCGCGAAGGAGAAGAGCTGATGGGCAAGACTTTCGCCGTCAAGGCGCTGGAGCGCGCCTCGGGGGAGACGGGGCTGGCTCCCGGTCAGATCGTCGACGCCTACCCCGACCTCTACATGAGCCACACCGCGACCTGGCGCTGCATCAAGACGTGGGAGCGCATGGG